>Ga0163149_10000607_pt1 | contig 47406 bp, 46 predicted proteins | sample OliLakLV19MP5G1_FD_148604 | JGI IMG/M metagenome (GOLD analysis project Ga0163149, IMG submission 148604) | Freshwater microbial mat bacterial communities from Lake Vanda, McMurdo Dry Valleys, Antarctica - Oligotrophic Lake LV.19.MP5.G1 | ecosystem: Environmental > Aquatic > Freshwater > Lake >...
TATGGCGGGGAGAAATAAAAAATTTAACAAAAGATGGCGTCTATTATTGGGTGTACACCACTATTGTACCTTTTTTAGATGAAAAAAATAAACCCTTTCAATTTTTAGCCATTCGTTTTGATATTACATCGAGAAAAGAAGCTGATATACAGTTGCTGCAAGCCAATGAACGTTTTGAAAAAGTAACCGAAGCTACAGATGATGCCATTTGGGATTGGGATATCGTCAACCAAACCTACTACCGCTCAAAAGCCATTGAAAGATTTTTTGGAAAAGACGCTGCAGGATTATTTCCGGAGAGTACTATGTGGTCGAAAGACCATTTTCATCCAGAAGACCGTGCCAATATCAAAAGTAGTTTTTACGAAGCAATTGCTAACCCCTTAGTTACCCGATGGGAACTGGAATACAGGGTAATTAATGAACTAGGGGAAACACTTTATGTATTTGACCGGGCAGTAATCTATAGAAATAACGAAGGAAAGGCCATTCGTATAGTAGGTGCAATGACTAATATTTCTGAGCGAAAGCGTATGTCATTAAAATTAAGTGAGCTTAACGAGTCGCTTCAACAGTATACATCTGAACTCGAACGCTCCAATGAAGAATTGGAGCAATTTGCTTTTGTTGCCTCACATGATCTGCAGGAACCATTGAGAATGATTTCCAGCTTCATGGATCAATTGCAGCGAAAATATGGAGATCTACTTGACGAGAAAGGGCACGAGTATATTCATTTTGCAACAGATGGTGCCAAAAGGATGAAACAGATCATCCTTGATTTGTTGGATTACTCAAGAGCAAATAAACCAACAGAAGGAAAAGAAGAAGTAGATATGAACGAGGTACTTTCTGAATTTAAGGAGTTAAGAAGAAAACTCATTTCAGAAAAAATTGCTTCCATTAAATCTGGTGATCTTCCAACACTGAATACCTATAAAGCAGCTATCACCCAAATACTTCATTGTTTGCTTGACAATGCGCTCAAGTACTCTATAGAAGGTACACCGCCGATAGTTGAAATTGACGTTGCAGAAAAAGAAAAAGAATGGGAATTTTCTATCAAAGACAATGGAATAGGAATAGAACCTCAATTCTTTGGTAAAATATTTATCATTTTTCAACGACTGCACAACAGGGATGAGTATAAAGGAACAGGAATAGGTCTTTCTATTGCCAAAAGACACATTGAATTTTTAGGGGGACGGATTTGGCTGGAGTCTGCACCTGGAGAAGGCACGGTATTTTATTTCACAATTCCTAAAATTAAATAATATGAATAATAAACAAATTCAACTTGCCCACATCCTGTTGGTGGAAGACAATGAAGGGGATATTTTACTCACTCTGGATGCTTTTGAAGAATGTAAATTAAAAACAGAAGTCAGCGTTGCCAAAAACGGTAAGGAAGCCCTTGATTTTCTGTTTATGAGAGGAGAATTTACCGATGTAAAAAAGCCTGATCTTATCCTTTTGGATATCAATATACCCATATTCAATGGCCATGAAGTTTTGCGGCAGATCAAGACCGATTCAAATCTCATGAAAATCCCGGTAATTATGCTCACTACATCATCCAATCAAAAAGACCTGAATGAAGCCTACGGAAACCACTGCAACAGCTATGTGAAAAAGCCACTCGAAATCAGAGAGTTTCTAAGTGCTATACTAAAAATTGAGGAATTTTGGTTGCAACTAACAACATTAACTAAATAATAACCAAACAGTTTTAGTTTTAAAGGCTTTTAAATTTATTACAGAATATTAGATAATAATAAAATAGTTTACCTGGAATCAACTTGTTCTTTTCGCACTTTTCTGTTTTACTATCTTAAGGCCTTTCTATTGCTAAAAAAAATATAGAAACGATGGGTAATAATATTTGGGTAGAATCAATAAAAGGACAAGGCTCAAATCTTTCCTTACACTTTACAGTCCTCATCCTTCTCAAATCTATATCTGCCGAAAAAAAATGACCATAAAGTTTTAATTGAAATTAAAAGCAGTAAAGAATTTAAAACGATCCCTGTTATTGTGCTCAACACCTCCTGTTCAGAAACAGACATTGCAGAGTCATATAAGCGCTATGTAAATTGTTTTATAACAAAACCTGTAGATGCTGAATCATTTCTTAAAGTTGTAGCAGCTACAGAAAATTTATGGATTCAAATAGTTACCATACCCAAACCTTGATATTATGAAAAAAGATAAAATCTTGCATAAAATTCTGCTTATTGAAGATAATTTAGGTGACATTGTTCTAATCAAAGATTATATAGAGGAGCAATTCTCTTCTCCACAAATTACAGTTGCACGCAATTACAAGGAATCACTGGCTATACTGGATGATACAACCACCTCTTTTGACGTTATTGTACTTGATTTAAACCTTCCCGATAAAACCGGCGATTCGTTAATAAATGCAATACTTTCGCATCCGAAAATTATATGTCCTGTAATAGTCTTAACAGGATATACAGATATTGAGTTCAGCATAAAATCTATTTCACTTGGCATTTCAGACTACTTGCTAAAAGATGAGCTTAATGCAGTAACGCTGTATAAAAGCATCATATATGCGATAGAAAGACGGGCGTCAAAACTTCGGCTCCAGGAATCAGAAAGAAAATTCTCAAATCTTTTTAATTTAAGTCCGCAACCTATGTGGGTTTATGATCTTGAAACTTTAAAATTCATCCTTATTAACGAAGCTGCTATTATTCATTATGGCTACACAGAAGAAGAATTTTTCAACATTGATCTGGTTCAACTGTTTGTTCCCGAAGAGAGAGAACAAGTAAAAAAAACAATTAAATATGTTGATAGTAAAAGACTTGCTTTTTCCGGCAGTTTCAGACAGATAAAAAAGAATGGAGAAAAAATTGAAGTAGAAATATACAGCACTTTTTTAATTATTGATAAAAAGCCTTGCCGGACTGTAATAGCCATTGATGTTACAGAAAAAAATAGGGCTGAGATAAAACTTACACAGGCCATTATAAAAACTCAGGAAGAGGAACGTTATGCGATAGGCAGCGAATTACACGACAATATCTGCCAAATATTAGCTGGTACTATAATGAGTCTTTCAATCATTAAACCAAGCCTTAATGCGGATAAGGCTACTTTCCTTGTGAATGGAATAGATAATATAAAACTTGCCTCAAGTGAAATAAGAAATCTTTCCCATCGTTTGGCTCCCGCATTTTTTGATGATATGAAACTCAATGAATCTTTGTTGCAGTTACTTTCTTCTATAAAACCTGAAGGAAGATTTCAAACTCATTTAACATTTGATAAAGATCTTGACAACATTAACCTGAAAAGAGAGCTTCAAATGAATTTTTACCGGATTATGCAGGAACAATTAAATAATATTCTTAAATATGCTAAGGCAAGTATAATAGAAGTATCGCTCTCAATTATATCGGGTAATCTGAGGTTTGAAATATCCGACAACGGAGTCGGGTTTGATGAAGCGAAAGTTTCTAAAGGAATTGGGTTTGCGAATATGAACAGACGAGCTAAGCTCTTTTCAGGAAGTTTCAACGTAGCATCTTCGCCCAATAAAGGATGCAGGGTTACTATTACTATTCCTTCAGAACAGCTAACATAAAAAAGCACTTACCGGATTAACCTTGTTAGTGCTTGACTTTTTGTGACCCGGATTGGATTCAAACCAATGACCCCAAACTTAGAAGGTTTGTGCTCTATTCAGCTGAGCTACCGGGCCGGTAAAACTGGTTGCAAATATAGCTGAAAAAAGGATTTAACTTTACATTACAGGTGGAAATATGTAGCTAACCGCAAGAAAGACTAGTTTAGTAAGTAAGTTCTGTGTGGACGGCAGGTTATTTAACTTCAAATCGTTTACCATGAGAAATTCTACACTTTTTTTCGTTTTACTCCTTGTCATCAATTTTTCCACAAAAGTAACGGCACAATCGTTCGCAGGTTTTTCACAAGTATCTATTGTGCTGAAAGCAGACAGTAGCACAAAATCTGTATTGGTTAGTAATTTAGTAGCCGACAGGACAGGTGATCAATCACCGATAATTGGTACAGCAGCATGGCTTGACAGTGACAGGCAACTGCAATGCCGCTCATTTCTTGCATTTGATTATGGGATGTTGCCACAAGTTATTAAAGCCGAACAAATAATCAGTGCCCAATTAATATTGAATCCGCTACAAGTAGGAAATATTGAAGAAGCAGCCTACCAACCTTCAAAAATTGCTGTCCGCAGGGTGTTGCAACCATGGGAAGGTTCATTAACAAACTGGCTAACCCAGCCTTCTTCAACGACAGAGAACGAAGCAATAAAAATAATACCCCAGAAGAAAAAGGATCGTACTGTAAAAATTGACGTTACTAAAATCGTCCGGAGCATGTTTGAATTTGGTAATAATGGATTTATGATAAGTTATAAGGATTCATTGGCTAAAGCTGCTTTTACAAGCCAATGGTTTGCATCTGGCAAAAATGAAAATGAAAACATACGCCCCTTACTGGTGATTAATTATGAAGTTCCCTACCAAAGGAATTATGACCAAAAATATACGGCCTTACCACTTACAGCTCAGGACAGGAGGGAGATGCTGCAAAACTATATACGACCCGAACCAATCATTGAAACACCCCCCGTCGTGCCGGTAAATACACCGGTAAAAGAGAAAGAAAATAATTGACAACAATTTTACATTCCGGGTAACCTGAAACTATCCAGGAAAACATTTACTTTTTGTTCAGGAAGATCCTTTTTGCTGTAGGCAAACATAAAGCCAATGAAGTTGCCGTCTGTCCAGGCTTTTATTTTCCATTTGTCAAGGTCCTTATCTTCCCAGTAGTCAAGGATACCCCGGGTCATTTCATTATTGTTGAGGCGAAGGGCCTTACCATATCCATTGGCTTTTTGGATTTCAAAACTACCTTTTAGAAAATCCACATACGAGATCATTAGCTCTTCTGCAGCAGAAAGATCGCTGATAGGATTCAGCAGTTTGATGCAGATAACACCAAAGGTCACATCACCCATCACACATTCACCTGTATATACTTTGGACGAATCTTCGCTATACGCCACTTCATATTTGGAAGGGCAATAACAATACAGCGAGCAGCCCGAATTGCTGATTGGATATTTTTTCAGGGTTTGTGAGGAACCTGAAACAGCAGAAAGCAGGTATAAAGCTGCAAAAAGAAAGATTTTCATCTATTGATTGGTTATTGGCTTCCGCCATGGTTTTAACGTAAGACCGGATCGTATTCGTAATAGTGTCAACACTTATTTCATGCCTGGAAATCGTAACCCTTCCAGAAACACTTCTGTTTTTTTATCAGGTAGCTCACCGGCACTATGTATATAGAGGATACATATAAATTTACCATTGGTCCAGGCCTTTATTTTCCATTTGTGTTTATCTACGTCTTCCCAGGTATCATACAGACCGCGGGTCGATTCATCCTTATTTAATTTATGGCCCTTATCATAGCCTTTTGATTTGACGATGCCATTGTCCAGCTTCACAAAATCAAGATAACTGGCCACAGTGTCTTCAGCGGCATCGAGATTGGTCACTGGCTTTGCGAGCTTCACACAATAAATACCATAGGTCACCGCATCTTTTTCGCAATCATCCGCAAAGACCGTAGATCCATCTTCCAGCTCATAGGCATCAAAGCGGCCGGGAAAACAAAAGACATCTACGGTGCAGCCCGTATTACTGATAGAAACCCTGCTGGCTTCTTTTTCAGCGGCCTTTGCCTCTTTCGCTTCCTTATTTGCTTCTTTCTTCGTTAGAGGTGTATTTTGGCCAAATGATACGGTCAGCACAGTACAAAAGAACAGCAGCAATAGATAGTGGCGCATACAAATTAATTTAGGTTCCGGCACCGGCAATCGGTGTGGTGATGGTGCTGTAAAGATAAAAGGGATTCTGTATTCGTTGCATCCGGCCACAATTATAATAGACAATCAGCCGGATTCATTTAATTTGCTCCCAGAAATTACTGCTATGCCCCCTGTTTTCAACTACGGAACCGATCAACTTACTGTGACTGCCGCACTGGCCATTGCTGCTGGTAAAATGAAAGGCGTACTGGATAAAGCAACAGTCCAAAAAATAACGGCCAGCCAGCAATCCGTACAACAAATTGTTGACCTGGGCCGGACGGTCTATGGCATCAATACCGGTTTTGGTATCCTCGCCAATACTGCGATTTCTAAGGAAGATACAGCTACACTGCAATATAAGATCTTACAAAGTCATAGTGTGGGAGTGGGCGACCCCATCCCGGTGGAAGTGGCCAAACTGATGCTGATCACCAAAGTGCAGTCTTTGGCACAGGGCTATAGCGGTGTACAGTTGGCCACGATGGAAAGAATCATCTGGCATATTGATAATGATCTGATACCCGTGGTGCCGGAAAAGGGGAGTGTGGGAGCGAGTGGTGACTTAGCCCCATTGGCGCATTTGTTTCTGCCACTGATCGGATTGGGAAAAGTTTTTGTGCGGCTGGCCACAAATACAGGGTTAGCCACAGATAAACACGGATTAACACAGATTAATACAAATGAGTTTTTAAAGCAAAAAGGGTTGGAGCCGATACAGCTTGGCCCGAAAGAAGGGTTGGCATTGATCAATGGCACCCAATTTATTTTATCCTTTGCAGTAAAAGCGGTGCAGCGGATGCACAATTGCCTGGAAGCAGCTGATATCATTGGCGCCATGACTTTAGAGTCACTTACAGGCACCAATGCCCCTTTTGATGAACGGTTGCATCAACTCAGACCTTTTGCCGGTAATAAATTAGTGGCGCAACGATTACGGTTGCTGCTCAAAGATTCTGATATCATGCAAAGTCATGTGGATTGCGGCCGGGTACAGGATCCTTACTCGCTTCGATGTATGCCACAGGTGCATGGCGCCAGCCGGAATGCCTGGTTACATTTAAAGGAATTAACGGAGATCGAATTAAATGCAGTCACCGATAACCCCATCATCTTTAGTGCCGGTGATACGATCAGTGGAGGTAATTTTCATGGGCAGCCATTGGCTTTGCCGTTGGACTATTGTTGTTTTGCTTCAGCCGAGATTGGTAATATCAGCGATCGCCGTTGTTATTTATTACTGGAAGGTAAATGGGGTTTACCGCTACTGCTGATGAAAGATGTGGGGCTGAATAGTGGTTTTATGATACCGCAGTACACGACCGCTGCCCTGGTCAGTGAAAACAAAACGCTTTGCTTCCCTGCCAGTGCGGATAGTATTCCTACTTCACTGGGTCAGGAAGATCATGTGAGCATGGGGAGTATCAGCGGCCGTAAACTCAACCGGGTACTGGATAACCTTGAATACATCATGGCCATTGAATTACTCTCCGCTTGCCAGGCCATCGAGTTCCGCCGTCCGCACAAGAGTAGTGGGATACTTGAATTTGCGCATGATTATGTCCGCAAGCTGGTCGGCTTTGCCGAAGAAGACCGCATTTTCGCTGATGATATCAATGCCGTGGCGGGGATCATCAAAGATTTTTCTTTTGTTGGAGAGGTGAATGCATTTGCAGCAGGCAAAGGGATAGTGTTGAATGGGGGTTTTGAGGTGTTTGGCTAGGTGCAGGCAAACCTGCCTGACGACAAAACGGAGTGTTTGTTATACCTACGCAAGGAGGCATCTTAGAAATCCAACATTCCAGAGAGGGCAGTACCGTTTGAAATACCTCGCTTCACTCGGTATGACAACACTCCGGTTGTCTAAGAATCACTACCCTTTTCTATTATTCGCATGCTTGCCGTTTAGGTATGCAATAACAGTTTCAGGGTCTTTGCACCATTGCGGGAAAATAGCCTTTTTTTTCATCACATCCGAAGCGCCGCTTCCAGTGCCAGCTCCATCATCGGCAACAAAGACTGCTCTCGTTCTTCCGGTGATATCTGTTCATGCGTAGGAATAATATCTGAGACAGTCAATAGCGTAGCTGCTGATTTCTTCAGGAACCTGGCATTGGCAAATAATGCAAACGCTTCCATCTCTACAGCTACACATTCATTGACCACAGCAATTTCAGGAAGGCCTTTCCCTGCCCGGTAAAAAATATCCGAGGAATGGATAGGTGCTCGTTTAACGTTCATGCCCAAACTATCTGCCGTATCATTGATCACGGTATAAGCAGGTCCTTCATGATACATATGACTGGCAGGAAAACCAAAAGCGTATTTGGCATAGGTAGACTCGCTATAAGCCCTCTCTGCATTGATAAGATCGAAGAGTTCCAGGTCTGTGGTATAGGCCCCACAGGTACCAATGCGGATAATGCAGTCTACATTATACTCTTTATACAATTCGTAGGAATAGATACCGATCGAGGGGCAGCCCATCCCGCTGGCGCCAATTGTCAGTTCCCTGCCCTTATATCTGCCCGTAAAATAAAAGATACTCCTTGTCTGGCTAACCAGTTGGGCTTGCTCCAAAAATTTCTCCGCCATGAAACGTGCCCGCAACGGGTCGCCGGGCATTAATACAATAGGGGCAATTTCACCCGGACGGGCTGCGATATGCAAACTCATAAGCAAATGTTTATTTACTCAATATATTTAATTTATCAGAGAATAACGACTTTTGTGGTTCACCGCAGAGAACAGGAGAAATAGAGGATTCGCAGAGATTCTCTGCGCTAACTCAGCGAACTCCTGTTCTCTGTGGTAAAAAAAATAATATATGACAGCAACAACAAAACGCTACGACCCCATCAAGTATAAAACTCCCACCGGAGATCAAATCTCCTGCAAAGGCTGGATACAGGAAGCGGCCCTCCGTATGCTGCTTAACAACCTCGACCCCGAAGTAGCCGAACGCCCCGATGACCTTATCGTGTACGGGGGCCGTGGCAAAGCCGCAAGAAACTTTGAAGCACTCGATAATATCATAGCCGCACTCAAAATATTGGAAAATGATGAATCACTCCTCATACAATCCGGTAAACCGGTGGGTATATTGAAAACCCATAAAGATGCCCCCCGGGTACTCATCAGCAACAGCCAGCTTGTACCCAATTGGGCCAACTGGAAACATTTCGACGAGCTCGAAAAAAAAGGTCTGATGATGTACGGCCAGATGACTGCTGGCAGCTGGATATATATCGGTTCGCAGGGAATCGTACAGGGTACTTATGAAACCTACGCCGCCGTGGCTGCAAAACATTTTTCTAAAAAACCTGTGGAAGAGAAATATGATGCCCAGGAAAACGAGATTGCTTACACGGCCGCCTATGATGGTACATTAAAAGGAACCCTCAACGTTACCGCCGGCCTCGGTGGTATGGGTGGTGCCCAACCACTCGCCATCACCATGAACGAAGGTGTGGCACTTGTAGCCGAAGTAGAAGAGTGGCGGATTGATAAACGTATCGAAACAAAATACCTCGATGAAAAATTCAACGACATTGATAAAGCCATAGACAAGGCGCAAGCATACAAGGCGCAAGGAAAGGCAAAAAGCATCGGCGTTGTCTGCAATGCTGTGGCCTTACTGGAGCGACTGATCAACCGTAATATCATTCCCGATACACTTACCGATCAGACCTCGGCACACGATCCGCTCTATGGTTATATTCCGAATACCCTCAGCAATGAGCAGGCGAATATCCTGCGGGCAAAGAACCCCACCGAATACCTCGAACGCAGTTATGAAAGCATGTTTTATCATGTTGCCCTTATGACCGACCTGCAGGAAATGGGTGCCATCGTATTTGATTACGGAAACAATATACGGGCAAGAGCAAGAGAACATGAGATAAAAATGAATCCCGACAATCAACAAGCTATTAGCCAAACTCCATTTCCCTTCCCCGGTTTTGTACCTGCTTATATTCGCCCGCTCTTTTGCGAAGGCAAGGGGCCATTCCGTTGGGCAGCTTTGAGTGGCGACCCGGAAGATATTGCCGTGACTGATGAACTGATCATGAATATGTTCCCGGATAACAAAGGCATGTTACGCTGGATGAAAATGGCGAAAGAAAAAATTGCTTTCCAGGGATTGCCTGCAAGAATATGCTGGTTGGGCCAGGGCGAAAGAGAAAAAGCAGGACTTGCCTTTAATGAACTGGTGCGAACCGGAAAAGTAAAAGCACCCATTGTTATTGGCCGTGACCATTTGGATACCGGTTCAGTAGCCTCGCCAAACAGAGAAACTGAAGCCATGCTTGATGGCAGCGATGCCGTTGCTGACTGGCCTATCCTCAATGCACTCGTTAATACAGCAGGCGGAGCCAGTTGGGTCTCTTTGCACCATGGTGGTGGGGTAGGAATGGGTTATTCTATTCATGCCGGAATGGTAATAGTTGCCGATGGTACCGATGATGCTGAACAACGATTGAAAAGAGTATTGCGGAATGACCCGGGGATGGGAGTGATCAGGCATGCTGATGCGGGGTATGAACTTGCCAAAGAAACCGCAAAGACTAATAATTTGGATATACTCGATAGAATTAAGTAGCCAGCTGTTGGTCCCGCCTCAGCGGGGCGGATGCGGGCTATGATGTTGCGAAAGAAACTGCGAAGGAACATGGATTGGATTTAAGAGAACGACTGTCACATTGAGCTTGTCGAAGTGTGATTTGGCCAGCTTCAGTATTTCATGGCATCGCCTGTTGTGTCACTCACTTATGCGTCCCGTTTTCATGGCAGCAAGTAACAACTCAGAGATTTTTTTTTTATTTCTTTCATATTTTTAAGTACCATGAAATTTTATTTGGGAGTAACGGATAATAATTGGTACAACTTCTTAGCCCAACAAAATAGAGAAGATGTAAACTTCTGGCAGCCCGGAGGTAATACTACATTTAGAGTGCTATCTTCTGGCCAACCATTTCTTTTTAAATTAAGAAGCCCTCAAAATGCAATAGGGGGAATCGGATTTTTCTCAAGTCATACTTTCTTACCGATTCCGATTGCTTGGGATGTTTTTGGAAAAGGCAATGGTTGTAGTTCATTGATAGAATTACAAAAAATGATTTTGCCTTTGAGAAGAGATCAAACAAATATCAATCCAACTATAGGTTGTGTTGTCTTAACGAATCCTATTTTTTTTAAGAAAGAGGACTGGATTCCAACACCTGAAGATTGGGGCAAAGGAATTGTTCAAGGAAAGTTATACTCAACGGATACAGAAATGGGTAGTAGGTTATGGAATAAAATTGAGCACTTACTGCAAAAATATTTGTATCCTTTTCCTGATGAAGAAAAGAGTCAGTTAATATTAGAAGATACTGAATCACCTATTTATGGCAAACCTATTTTAACCAAAGTAAGGCTAGGGCAAGGGGCATTCAGGATTTTAGTTACAGATGCTTATAATAGGAAGTGTGCTATCTCAGGAGAAAAAACATTACCAGTTTTGGAAGCCGCACATATCAAGCCTTATGCAGAATCTGGTCCTCATTTCATTTCAAATTCCTTACTCCTCCGTTCAGACTTACATAAATTATTTGATACTGGCTATATAACTATTACTCCAGAACTAAAAGTAGAAGTAAGTAAACGAATTAAAGAGGAATATGAGAATGGAAAAGACTATTACAAATTTCAGGGTAACGAAATCCATAATTTACCTAACAGATTAATGGATAAACCAGAAAAAAAATTTGTAGAGTGGCATAATGAGTATATATATAAAGGGTAATTTTAAGAGAGAGTAAATTTAAAATATGCATTTTGCCACGATTTGTGTCTCCGCCTTGGCGGGTACTCGCTAAAAGACAACACGCCGTGGTTGGTGTTTGTCCTCACCAACCACATGCATAAAGAACACCCTCTTATTTTGTATTAGAAAGCCACTACAGACTAATGGCGGGTGAAAAAACACCAACCACAGTGTAACCGACCACACGGATTAAGGACTATCTTATTAATTTAGCGAATGCCTGCCTTCATTACACCTGTCCCGCAATAGGCGGGAGAATACCAACAATTCTTCACTGCCAGCATAAAAGGCTATTATTCTTCGCCCTGACAGGTGTACGTAAAAAAATAAAAGAATGCCCCGATGTGTGTCTTCACGCATCGGAACTTAAAAAATAGGAAGTGTTGCGTGAAGACACGCAACACGGCGTTAAGAAACTTGATTACATAAACTGGAATCCGGTAAAGACGGGGTTTTGTAAGATGCCTGAAGAATATAAATACTCATCGGGATTGTTGTATGAAACTGGAGTTGACAATCCTTCGTTAAGCTCAGGATGGATTTCTTACTCACCACGCAGATTAATTAAAGATCAGTGGTTGGTGGAAGAAAACACCAACCACGGCGTAGGATTGGCGGCTATCAGGAAATGGGTTCAATTTGTCTTATAGTTTCCCTCTTGCGGTGGATATTATCTTCAGTCTCACTAATCTTCTTCTTTAATTCCAATATCTCGTTTGTTATTGCTTTTCTTTTTCGTGGATCCTTTTCTTTGTCCAGCTGATTTTCTTTCTCCTGTATTTTTTTAAGAAGGCCTTCTTTTTGTTGCTTCAACTGGTCAAGTATTTTTTTCAGCAAAGAAAGATGTTTCTGGTTGTCACCCTGAAGCATTTTGCCAGCAGTGCCGATCATGTATTCAAGAGTGGCTTCAGAAATTAATGTAAAATTCTTTCTGATCACAGCAATGGCACTGTCTTTCTTCAAACCGGCAATTTTTTTATAATTATTATTAAGCCATTGTTGTTGGGTGCTGGTCAATCTTATTGATTCCGGGTAAGTATTTTTTATAGCGGGATCCTTTATTTGGATAGTGCTGTCTTTTTGTGCAAGGGCCATCTTGTCCGCTGACAACAGGAACATCAGTATGAATAAGCGAATCATAGACGGTATTTAGTGTAAGTTAATTCTTTTTTTCATGCCGTGGTCGGTGTTTCCGCCTTGGCAGGTGTTCTCAACAAGCAGCACGCCGTGGTTATTTCCCTGCCGAGTCTCCGCCTTTGCCGATTCTTAGCCGATGTCTTACAGCCCGGCCATTGTGTAGAGTGGAGCCGATAGCTATCGGCTCGGCGTAAAATTATAATGCAACTTTGTAATTACGATGAAGCCTGTCCCGGTAAAAATCGGCATGCCACAACCTGTCGCGCCTAATGCGGGAGCCCAACTCAGAAAGCCAACTCACACTCGTCTGAGAACGAGTATAATTAGCTTTTTCACAGCATCACCTGAAATTTCCAGAAATGGTGTAGCATACCTTATCATTTATTCTTTTAAATATCTCTCCGTTTATTTTCCGGAGCCGGCCCAGTCTCCTTTTGTCCAGCAATTGCCCGGTGCTGTCGAAATACTGTGGCTGCGGAAAATAAGTAAGAATATAATATTTGTGATAAGAAAAAAGTGGTTTTAATGCCACTGGTTTTATGGACAGAAAAGTAAGTGTATGTTTTTTTTCATCAACATAGTAATCAAATTTATTGACCCATGTACAACGAATAGATTGCATTTGCCGAATTAATTCAACAACCTTTGGTGTGTTAAATTTGAATTTATTCAGAGTATCAGTCATAGACTGTTCATCCAGATTAAACTCATAAATGTAGGTAAGCGTATCTGTAATGATCTCAAGCAATACAGTTTTGAAATTCCTGTCGGTAAAGGCCACAGTGAATGGGTTTTCAGGATATATTTTTTTATAAGTATCTTCTATCTTAGTCAGCACTTTTTCGTGCTGGTAATAATACTTTGTAGAAATATTTTTCGGAGAACAGGATAATATAAAAATTACAATTCCTGAAAATAGTATAGCTTTTGTGGTATTAGTTGGCATCTGTTTTTGTTTTAGTACAACTGGTAATGCCAAAAATTATCCGTTTTAAAAAAGCTGGGGGAAACTGTAACTGGGTTTTGTGACCATAATCCCAGTACACTAATGTAACCAGGTCATTTTCATTGCTTATTTTTTCTGCAATAATAAAATGAGTAGGAACTCCAAGTTGCAGGTCTATATGATTTTTTTTATGTGTAATCCTGTTATTTATAAATAAAACAACAATACTGGTTTTCAATTTTTTACTTATGTATTGGGATAGATCGCCAACACGGGGCCGTATAAGATCAGCACCTCTTGCACTCGTTTTGTAATGGAGAAGACTTCTTATCATGCGGTTGAATTTGGCATAATTTACTGATGCCCAAAAACGGTCCTCATCGCCCGGATCATACTTACGGTTAAATATATTAAGGTATCCCTTAAAGTGATCGGCCAGGCATAAGTACCACATTTGCTCTGCGGGATTTATATCAAGAATACCTTTGAATCTTAGCAGTCCAGCTTGTTTTTTTATTGCTTGGGAAGGAGTGAAAGAGGTATTCCCAAATGTAGCATTTCCTTCGTGGTATAATTGTAGTAATAACCTGGCATAACCTAAAGGGTCATCTTGTAATAATAAATATGTTAAGGCACCAAACCCGCAAAAATTAGTACCATTGCCCGGGTAAACGCTTATAGGCTGATAAATATTTTTTTTTAAATTTTGCAGGAACAAGGAAGGCTTAATATTGGGCCAATAGACACTTGGCTTCAATTCCTTTACTTTATCAATAAATTCTATAGCTTGTTGTTGAGTAGAAGTTACAGTAGTATCATAAACCGGTTTAACTTTTGGAGATGCAATGGTTTGCCCTGCCAAACAAAAAACAATACTCATCGCCCCCAAAAAGTGTTTAGCAGATATTAATCTATTAGTTTCTGAACTAAATGTCAATTTGTTATACATTAATTTCGTATAAAGGTAGCCAATAATAAGCTAAAGATGCAACCTTCTATCAGTGACCACTAGCTCTTGTGCAGGACTTTTCTTACCTGCCGGAGTCTCACAGTCCGGCCATTGTGTGTTGAGTGGAGCCGATAGCTACCGGTTCGGCGTAAATCTATAACGCAAATCCGTAATTACGAAGAAGCCTGTCCTGATGAAAATCGAGATGCCACCACTTATCCCGCCTTAGGCGGGAGCCCCGACATACAAAGTTATCTGGCACTCGTCTGAGAAAAAATCCGCAAAATCCTTTTGAAAGGTATGCGGATGATATAGTCATTCATTGCAGTAGTAAAGAACATGCTGAACAGTTATTGGAAAAGCTGAAAGCGAGGATGCAGCAGTATGAATTGGAACTGCATCCGGATAAAACAAAGATTGTGTATTGCAAGAATTATCAGCACAGTGATAAGCAGGATAACAACAGCTTTACTTTTCTAAGTTACAGCTTCCAGCCGTGAACTATTAAGAACCAGCGAAACATTGGCGAAAGGTTTGTGGTGTTCATGACGGGAATAAGTAATCAGGCAAAAATGCATATAAAGAATGCGTTAAGAAAGATGCTGATTACCCGATGGACAAATATGACATTGGAAGGGTTTGCGGAACTGCTCAATCCCAAGATAAGAGGATGGGTGAATTCCTATACCAAGTACAGCAAGTATGAAACCTATCTGGTCTTCTATTACTTAAAAACGATAATCCTTAGTTGGGTAAAGAATAAATACATAATCATCGGCAAAGCCAAAATGTATGATAAGTATCGTGCAATACAGCACGCCGCACCTGATTTGTTTTATAACTGGCGAAAGGGGATACTAACGTGATTGAATAACAAGAGCCGTGTGATGGGAGACTGTCAAGCACGGTTCTGTGAGCGGCTGAAACTCCAATGCTTTGGTCTACCCGACTCTTCCTAAACAATAAAAAATAAAACTATTGGGTAGTCATGGTTAATCTGTGACTAACCATCGGCTCCAAAGAGCTTTAACACGATTCTGCCCTGGGAGGTTTTCCCTAAAAGTAACACGCCTGGTGTTTTCTTCCACGAACCGCAACCCGTAAAAGAGCTTGTTTATTTGTTAAATGCCTTTTTAAGAATACCATACTCAAAAGAATGGGTGGGGATGGAGATGCTTCGACATCCCAATAGCAATCGGTACAGCACACCTGCCACGGAGTAAAAGCTGATTAATGAAATGAACCAATTGTTTAATTGCGTTGAAGTATAGGGCATTATACCCATTTACAACCTGTTCAAAATACCTGGCCCGGTAAAGCAAAACAAGTCTTCTGTACCCTTAGATCCGTTGTACAGGTATTGCTGCATTTTTCTTCGTATTTATACGGAAAACTTTTTTTAATAGTATTATGTCAGTCTTCTGAATTTTTGGGCTTCCAGGGTGTTCTTACATACCGAATTATTCCTATATTTAGTTTGTTAATTTTTTTCTAACAAAATCAATCTGAGACATGAAGACGCTACTTACCACAGCCGGCCTCGCATTGCTGATGGCCGGTGCTATCACCAGTTGTAAAAAGTCAGCCACCTCACAAGATCAACCACCGCAAGGATTAACACAGGAAGAAAAAACATTGATCGCAGCAGCAGGGTTCAATGGTAATTGGGCGGAACGAACTGCGGATGAAAATTATCTCATTGAAGGAGATATACTTTTGTCGAGGGGCCAGTTAACAGAATTAAGCGGCGCTCCCGAACACGAGATCATCGTCGCAAATGAAGAACATTATCGCACCACAAAGATCGTTAGCACCTTTACATCGGGTCAGCGGACCATTACTATAAGACTGGGCTCTGGTTTCCCTTCTTACTATTCTACTGGTCTTGACCAGGCGCTGGCAAGATATAATAACCTGAATTTGAAAATTCGTTTTCAGCGGGTGAGCACAGGCGGTGATATCATTATCAGCGGACAAAACCTTGGAACGACTTCAACCGGTGGGTGTATTCTCGGCCAGGCATCCGGTTTTCCTTCTGGCAGTGGCAACCCATCCAGTGGTTTTACGCTCAGCACGAGCAGCTGCGCTACCAGTTACCTGAATACCGCCAACAAAGCTGACGAAGTAATGGCGCATGAGATCGGTCACTGCATTGGTTTCCGTCATACTGATTATATGAATCGTTCCAGCTGCGGGCAAAATGCAAACGAGGGTTCAGCTGGCGTAGGCGCTGTACATATTCCCGGTACACCTACTACTGTTACGGGTAATTATAATTCGTGGATGATGGCTTGTACCAATGGCAGTCCTACATTTAGCACTGCTGATGGAACGGCGCTTCAATATGTATATTGAACCAACACAAGGGCACAATATTTTTTATAAACAACGATTACTTCAACAAAAAAAAATCAACAATGAAAAAAATAATTGGAATAACTGCACTGGTCTTCCTACTTGGTGGCAGTGTATTTGTAAGCTGTAATAAAACTTCTTCTGTAACTGATGAGCCAATTGCGGCTATGACACAGGAAGAGCGTTCCATGGTCACTACTGCTGGTTTTAACGGCAACTGGGTTGAAAAAACTGCTGATGGTAATTACCTGATCGAAGGAGATATATTGTTGAGCAGAACTCAATTGCAGGAGATGTCCGGTGTAGCGCCTGCCAATGAACTGATCATTGCCAACGAAGAACATTATCGCACTACGAACCTTGTTAATACAGGCGGTGGTGTGAGAGTTATTACGGTAAGATTAGGATCAGGTTTTCCATCCTATTATTCCACAGGGCTCGACCAGGCTCTTGCACGTTACAATTCCCTTAGTTTGACTATCCAGTTCCTGCGGGTGAGTTCCGGTGGTGAGATCGTGATCTCAGCTGCCAATCTTGGTCGTGTTCCCGGGGGTGGTTGTGTACTCGGTCAGGCTTCTGGTTTTCCCAGTGGCGGCAACCCTTCTTCCGGTTTTACACTTAGCAACAATAAATGTGCAACCAGTTATTTAAATACAGCAGATAAAGCAGACGAAGTGATGGCGCATGAGATCGGTCATTGCATCGGTTTCCGTCATACCGATTATATTAGCAGGGCCAGTTGTGGACAGAACTCCAATGAAGGAGACGCTGGTGTTGGCGCTATTCATATCTTAGGAACACCTACTACTGTAGCTGGCAATTATAACTCCTGGATGATGGCCTGCACCAATGGCAGCCCGATTTTCAATGGAGAGGATGTTCTTGCTTTACAGACTATTTACTAAGATCATTTTCTATATAAAGATGAGGCTGTCTCATAAGTCGTCATTGCGAATAAAATGAAGCAATCTGAAAGAATTCATCAATTTGATGTTCAACAGATTACTTCGGTCGTTCCTCTCTTGTAATGACGTTTAATGACTTATGAGACAGTCTCATTCTTTTATCCGGCAGATGCGTAATTTTAAGTTTTTATCCCAGGCACTACATGCAATTCGATTCCTTATACCCGGCGAAAATGTTAAAGACCGGCCTGCTGCTTGTCGCAGCTTTGTTGACACAGCTGTTGGCAAGGCCACAGGAGAAGAATTATACAGATAGTATTTTCACCCGCTTCACCCAAAAAAAAGACAGCAATCAGCAACCTGCCTCACCTTTTTATATCATTGAATCAAACTTCGTACTACCAGGGTCATTACCAATCGTGCGACAGTTGTCCGACCGTATTGCGATCGTGGAATGGGAGCATCTCGCCAAATTGGGTATTGACTCCCAACTAATGAGAATATCACCTGCTAATGACCGCTGGAAATATTCGCCTTCTGCTGTAAAAATGATCAGCCAAAAAGAGACTCTGCAAAAAATTACACTTACCGGTAGAGATATGGAGTCGCTCCTGTCTCTTATTAAAAAAGAGGGAATCGAGCTGCTTTTCGCAGACCCTGCTTCCCGTTCTGTGACCATCAGGTCAAAACAAATCAGTCGATTGATCCGTGCCAGAGAGGTCATTTTTTTGGACCTCCCTTATTTAGCGCATACCGAAACAGGTATCATCGGGTATGACCGCAGTTTTCATGGTATCAATACCGTTGATTACAGCATCCCCGGGGCTAATGGTAGAAATATTGTTGCCGGTGTGAAGGAACAAAAAATGGATGAGACTGATCTCGATCTTTATAAAAGAATAATACCTTCCACACTGGCCGCAACAACCGTACAGGATCATGCCACTGTTGTTTCATCAATTATCGGAGGTGCCGGCAACAGTTTTTATGATGGAAGGGGTATTGCCAATGGCTGTCGTTTTTTCCCCAGCAGTTTTGCTAATCTTTTTGCTGATAATACGACGATCCTGAGTACAAACAGGGTAACCGTACAAAATCATTCTTATGGTACAATTGTCCAGCAGTTTTACGGGGCAGAAGCCGTAAGTTATGATGCACAAGCCTGGAGCAATAAAGAATTGGTCCATGTTTTTTCGGCCGGTAATAGGGGAAATGCTGCTGCTACTGAAGGGAAATATGCTAACCTGACCGGTTATGCGAACTTAACCGGGAATTTTAAAATGGCGAAGAACCTGATCACTGTGGCGGCAGTCGATAACCGGGGAAATATCCCGGTCGAAAGTTCTGCAGGACCTTTATATGATGGAAGACTGGCTCCGCAACTTACTGCGCTGGGACCAAACGGAACTTCAGATGCCGCTGCCGTGGTCAGCGGAACGGTGGCTGTGCTCCAGCAAGTATATGCCGATAGCAACAGCCAGTTAATACCTGCGGCCTCTCTTACCAAAGCAATTCTTTATACTTCTGCTGATGATATTAATAACAAGGGTATCGACTATAAGACCGGTTACGGGTTGCTCAATAGTTATGAAGCCATCCGTGTCATTCAACAAAAAAAATATGATGGAGCTGTGCTGGTGCAGGGTCAAACCTGGTCAAAGTCGATTACGGTGCCTGCCAATGCCGCACAAGTAAAGATCACTCTTGCCTGGACAGACAGTACAGCACTTGTGAATAATAATAAAGCGCTGATTAATGATCTTGACCTGGAAGTTCTTGACCCGGCAGCTGTAGTGTATAAACCCTGGGTATTAAGTGTAGCAGCTAACCTGGATTCATTGGCTAAAACGCCTATTCGGAAAAGAGATTCATTGAATACGGCTGAGCAGGTAAGTATTGTCCAGCCACTAGCCGGTAGCTACCAGATAAAAGTTAGCGGTACATCGGTCAGTGGTTCCCAGCAGGCTTTTCATATTGCCTTCAATATTGATACGCTCCATACTTTTTCATTTACCAGCCCGCAACATACCAGTGATGTGAATCGCAAAGAGAATCCACAACTTACGATTCGCTGGAAAACATTTGTGGCCGATACCAACGAGACTGCTGACCTGTATATCAGTTATAACCAGGGTAGCAACTGGCAACTCATTAAAGCAGGGCAGAAGATTTATACAAATAAATACAACTGGCCTGTAAAAGATACCAGTTCGGTGGCGCGGTTGAAAATGCAAACCGGATTTGGAGATTTTTTTTCAAAAGATTTTATAATCGGCCCTTTAACCCAACCGCAGGTCGATTTTGTCTGTACGGATTCCTTCCGACTTTCCTGGAATAAACATATCTATGCGGGTAGTTATAAAATATATACCCTGGTCGACAGTCCTTACTTAAAACCGATCCTAACTGTTGCTGACACTTTCCTGGTGCTCCATCGCTTAACCAATCCTTCATTAATTTATGCTATAGAACCGGTATTGGTCAATGGGATCCCTGCCGCCCGATCTACGGCCATCAATATAGCATTACAGGGAGTAAAATGCTTTTATAAGACACTGAATTACGTATTGGAGGATGGCAACAGGATGAACCTGCTCCTGGAGCTTAGCATTGCAACGTATGTGGATTCTGTTTACTTTGAACAGGTGACAGCCAGTGGGCAATTGCTTCAGATATATGGAAGGGCTAAAACAAACACAAATCTTCTCTATAGCCAATTGGTAACTGATCTTCCTATGGGCACTATTTATATAAGGGGAAGGATCAGGCTCAGCAACGGGGCTATCGTTTATACCGATATAATTCCGGTAATGACATCCGGTAACCATAAAATTATTTTCTATCCCAATCCCGTCGACCGGAATCAACTGCTAAACTATGTATTGCAGCAAGGTGTGCCGGCTGATAGCCGTCTGAAATTATTTGATATGACCGGAAGAATACTGCGTCAGTATACCTCGTTGCCCGCACAAATCAACCTGGGTGCTCTTCCCCGTGGGGTATATATCTTCCAATTGTCAGACCAGGATGGTGGGCTGCTGGACATTGGGAAATTGATCGTACAGTAAAATTTAATTTGAACGAAGCAAGATATTCTTTTACTTCCTGTTAGCAGTGGTGTATATATTTTTCGCTTTGGCATGTAGCAATATCAAAGCAAAGGATAGACCCGAATTGTATGCGACACAACAAAACTTTTAAAATAAGAACTATAGTTTGAAGTCACGCAAAAAAACGTTCGGTATTTTCCAAAATTTGTATGCAGTAAGTTATTTGTCTGAGATCGAAAATTATCCGCTGTTTCTTTTAAACCGGTTAATTATTTGCCCTAATCCGCCAAATAGTATTACTTGTATCATCTGATATAAGCATAGAACCATCTGCCAGCACTGCTATACCAACAGGCCTTCCATGCACTTTACTGGCGGCAAGGTCTGCTACAAAGCCAGTTAAAAAATCTTCAGGCGGTCCTGAAGGTTTGCCATTTTCAAAAGGAATAAAAATTACTTTATAGCCAGAAATTACGGAACGGTTCCATGAGCCATGTTGAGTAATAAAAGCCCCATTCCGGTACCTGGCGGGAAATTTATTGCTTCTGTAAAACAATAAGCCAAGTGATGCAGTATGCGAACCTAAGGGAACATCCGGTACAATCACAGTTTCAATCGGGTCGGGACTTTGCTTATTAGCCAACCGTGGGTCCTTATGCTGCCCGTAATAAAAAAATGGCCACCCATAAAATCCGCCTGCTTTTACACTTGTTAAATAATCAGGAACTAATTCATCACCTAATTCATCCCTTTCATTAACTGCTGTCCATAAAGTGTTAGTGCCGGCTGCCCAATCCATACCCACAGGATTTCGTAAACCATGTGCTATCATTTTTTCACCGCTGCCATCAATATTTACTTCGAGAATAGCGGCCCGTCTTATTTCATTAGCCAATCCGTTTTCTGCTATATTAGATCCTGACCCTACGGCAATATAAATTTTGTCTTTTTTGTCGTTGGTAATAATATTTCTTGCCCAGTGCCGGTTATGATCGCCTGCAGGTAACGACACGATTTTTTGCCCCTGTCCATTAAGCATTGTATCACCTGAGGCATAATTGTACATCATTAGTCCATCTGTATTACCAATGTAAAAATGGTTGCCGATAATCAGCATCCCAAATGGCTGGTTTAAATCTTCTTTAAACGTAAATCTTTTTTCAGGGATACCATTTTTGTCAGCATCCCTTATAAGTGTAATACGGTTTCGGCTTTCACCTATATGCTGTGTTTTTATTTTACGGGATAGTTTAGCCCCGATTTTTAGTATCCCTTTTAAGATAGTATTTGATTCAGCAATAAAAATATCGCCGTTCTCTGCTACATATATCCAGCGGGGATGGTCAAATCCTTCTGCAAATTTTGTAACGGTAAAACCTACCGGAGCTACCGGCATTTCGCCGTCTTTCCAGCCAATAACCTGGCTGAAATTTTTAGCAGAACCGGTGGCATAAGGAGGCGGTAATGTATCGGCCCGGTAACCACTGGTTTCTACTGAACCTTTGTAAGACCCTGTATTAATCTTTTTTGAATTGCAGGATATCGCAAGTAATAAAACAATTACAAACCCAATATTATTATATAACATATTTTAAATTTAGAAAGCTGAAAATTATTTTTTCTTTTTTGCCGGCACCTTCAAACCTTGTTCTTTTGCTTCCGATATTGCAATAGCCACGGCCTGCTTTCGATTTGTAACTTTATCACCTGAGCTGCTTTTCAGTTTTTCTTCTTTAAACTCATGCATCACTTTGCCAATTTTTTTTGCTGCAGCTGTTGAGTATAATTTTGCCATGTTTTGGATACTTTATGTGTAAGCCTTGACAAAATTGGTGCCAGCCGGTAAAATACCGGTAGACCGTTAAGTTGTGTTAAACAGCCGACGTGGTAAAGCAGGGACTGTATAGTATTTTACACAATTTAATAACTATCCGGCAGCTTCTTATTAACTGCCCCACCACTATTATTTCTTCAATTACATCAGGGAGATAACTACACAAATTGACCTTTTAGAAAAGATGGCCTTACCTGGCTGGGATGCACAAAACGATTTTTATCACTTTGGTAAGTGACTTTAAAAAGACTAAAGAAAGCCTTGCTCAGTGGCCACTCCTTATACTGTAGAAGAAAGTCATTATAGACCAGTAGCCGTTGTAAGTAGCTTTAGTAAGCTAGCTACAACGGCTACGGATTTTTTTAGTATATCTCAGCTGTGATAGTCTTATCCTATTATTAATTCACCATCATTTTAAAGGTGCTTTGAATACCAGCGGTAGAAACAAGTTTTAGCAGATAAATGTTTTTTGCAAGTTGGCTGATATCAAGCGGTACAATAGTATGCCCGGGGTCTACATTAATTTCTTTTCGCTGTAGTATTTTTCCAGCTACATCTGTTATAAAAATTGTAACCTTATCTTTGACAGGCGAACTGATCTGTACATTAGCTATACTACTGGCAGGGTTTGGAAATAATCCTTCAATTGTTAATATCAAGGGCCTGTCATTATCTAACAGCAAAATTTTACTCAGCTTGCTTCGGTTATCAATATCCACCTGGCGGAGGCGGTAATAATTCCTGGTGCTTGTCACATTATTATCAGCAAAGGAGTAATTCAATATGCTTGAGCTATTTCCACTTATTGCTTTTGAAACTACAAATTCAATTGCTGAATAATTTATACCATCTGTTGAACGTTGTACTTCAAAACCGAGATTATTGGTTTCGGTGGTTGTTGTCCATTGCAACTGGTTGCGGATACCTTCTTTGTATCCGAGAAAGCTTGCCAGGGTTACCGGCAGAGTTCCCATGCTATTGAACGAGTAGCCTATTCCTGTACCCGGCCAGGTTGTATTATTATTATTTTCAGCTACAATACTGCAGGTATTCGTACTGGTAGTCACACTCATAAAATCTAAGCCAGAAGTTAAAATACCTGTTGAAAACCCGTCATTAAAATTATTGCCATTTCCATATACAAACATGATACTATTAGTAGTTTCGAACAACCATATTTGAAAATGTTTGTCAGCTGTTCCTGGTGTTGATAAATGGGAAAGGTTATACTCCACCACCAGTTTTCTGCTTCCGGCCACTCCCATTAATTTGTATTGCACATTGCCATCAACATCAGTATAATTATCGTCCCAATAAGGCAAAAGGTAAGGGCCACTTAAATTGGCAATGTTATTAATATATTCTGTAACGGCCGCCCCTCCAAAACGGAGTAAGCCGTTGGAAGTAACACTGAAATCCGTATAGTCTGTTCCTCCATACCTGAAAGTAAATCCGATATTGGTTGTGGCCGAAACGTCATCATCCAAAGTAGTTCCCAGCAGATTAGTAAAGCCACCGGTTTCCAATATATTTCCAGAGGTAGTGCTAAAAGGATAAGTATTTACCTGAGAATTTGAAATGGTAACCTGGAATAGCAGCTGAGCCAGCACAACTATAAATTTTAATTTAGCAGACGATTGTATATATTTTCGTCTTTTTTTTCCGAATGAATGAGTAATAAAAAATGGGGAGGTTAGTAGATTTGGAAACATAGGTGTTTGAATTTTGGATTTAAAAAATATAGCTAGTCCTGAAAAGAAAAGAATCATTATTTGAGCAAATAAACGAATGAATATTTCAAATAGTATTATATGTTAATGAAAAGCTTAAGTAATCTTAAGTAATTAATGAAAAACCATTACTATTTCCATAGATAAAGTATTAGCAGAAAGCAGTATTCATTTGAATCCATTCAGGTTATCCCGGTAATTTCTTTATGGCTATAACGATGCAATGTGCGAGAAATAAAAATTAGTTTCCAGTTGAATACCTGATGTTTCCGATAGCTATCGGGATGTGTAAGGGTTCCCTTTTCCGAATCCTATAGCATTTGTATCCACTTACTTACTATGCCGTAACTGTATATTATTTTACTCAACTTGATTATAGTTTTTCATGGCATTGTTTTAGCCACATACTGCATATGAAAATAAATGCTACTAAATCCCCGCTGTCAGGAGATATTCATGATAGCTGGAAGGATACAAAACAATTGCAACCCGAAGGAAAGGAGATAGCCAGCGAAGAGTCAAACGTAAGCAAGGAAGAAAAGGAATTGCTGGAACAATCAGCTACAAGTATGGGTAGTGAAGTTGATGAAACGCTTGCAGCCGCAACATTGGATAATACAGATAGTGACGGCGAACTGCTGAATGAGCAAAGTGATTTATCCGGTGATGATTTGGATATTCCTGGCGCTGAAGATGACAATACTGAAGAAGAAACAGGTGGAGAGGATGAAGAAAATAACAGTTATAGCCTGGGTGCTGATAAGGATGATTGAGTGATTATTATACAGATAGCTTTTAAATACTGTTATTATATACCTCATAATAGGGAAAAAAATACCCAATTGTTGTTACCGGTTATTTTTGTTATAATGCTATTTATTTGTTTGATATAACTTTAACAATAAAGGTTAATGGGCTAACTCCTGTGAAAATGTTGTTTATATTTATAACATAGCTTGCAATTATTTTACCACTTTTATCTTTTAAATCTTGAAAAATCGAACCGGATTTTATTTACTGACTGGATTGATAAGCCTTGGACTAATTTTTACTGCCTGTAGTGAAAATGAAAGCAAAATTAAACAACCGCAGCAACCTTTTCAATACGAACAGTTTAAAGATTCACTGTTGCGAAACGATACAGGTATAACAAATGATGCCAGTAATATTTTCGATGAAAAAAACTTTATCCCCGGCAAAGATTCGCTAAGTCTCATGCTGGTAAAAATGGATACACAATGGAGGCGGGAAGCGGCCTTAATGGCACAATTGGATACGCTTAAAAAAGGGATAAAAAAAGTACCGGGATTTACGACCGAAGAAAAGTTAATAATCAATGAGAATATAAAAATAGTTGACTCATTTCTGCTAAGCAGGGATTCGACTCCTGTAAACAGTTGCAACGGTAAAGCTTGCATGCTGTATGTTGCAATTGATAAATCAACACAGACAATGTACCTCTACCTGCTTGGCGAACTAAAGGATACTTTCAAAGTTTCAACGGGGAAGGGAAAGAAATACGAAACACCCGAGCTTGATCTTCGTCCGGCAGGTCCTGTACTCACTAAATACACTTCCCGAAAATTTCCAGGTGGCAATTACCTGGGACTTGGTAATATGCCGTATGCCGTTTTTCTTCGTGGGGGGTACGCTATCCATGGCACCACACAAGGAAATTTTTCTAAACTGGGTACAAAGGCATCGCATGGTTGCATACGCCTTCATCCTGACAATGCTAAAGTGTTTAATGCACTGGTAAAAACCATTGGCCTTGCTAATACATGGGTTACTATAAAAGACTCAATCCCTGATTTGCAAACCACCTCACCAGCCCAGGTTATTAAAACTCAATAAAATACCGTGTAAAATGTCATCGTATCTTCACTTCCAAATAAAACAGCATGGAACTTGGTGTAGGCATGTTTGGCGATAATCATTATGATGCAACTGGTAAACCGGAATCCCCCCAACAGCGTTTGCAGGAGTTAATTGAAGAAATAAAACTGATGGATGAAGTGGGCCTTGATTTTTATGGAATCGGAGAGCATCATCGTCCTGATTATGCTGTATCAACACCAGAAATTATTTTAGCAGCAGCAGCATCGGTTACCAAACATATCAAACTCGGCAGTGCTGTATCGGTACTAAGTTCAGCCGATCCGGTAAAACTTTATCAAAGCTTTGCTACTATTGATCTGCTGAGTAATGGCAGGGCAGAGTTAGTTGCAGGCCGGGGTAGTTTTATAGAATCCTTTCCTTTGTTTGGTTATAATCTCGAAGATTATGACGAACTCTTTGAAGAAAAACTAAACCTCTTATTAAAAATCAATAAGGAAAATCCAATAACCTGGAAAGGTAAATTCAGGCCAGCCCTGGAAGACCAGGAAATATTACCCCGTGCTGTAAATGATCATCTCAATATTTGGATTGCCATAGGCGGCACACCAGAATCGGTATTAAGAGCCGGTACGCACGGTGTGCCCGTTATATTCGCCATTATCGGCGGCAACCCTGCCCAGTTCAAGCCTTTGTTTGAGTATTATAAAGAAGTGTATCAGCATTACAAACATGATATGAGGAAGTTCCAGGTGGGGGTGCATATGCATGCTTTCTTTGGGGACGACAGTCAAAAAACAGCGGATGAATATTATGCTGTTTACTCCACACAGATGGACAGGGTAGGCCAGAGCCGTGGATGGCCCCCCTACCAGCAGCAGCAATATGTAACTGGAAGAAGTAGCAAGGGGCATTTGATTATTGGTAATGCCAATGAAGCCATTGATAAAATACTGCACATGCAGGAACTGTTTGGTCTTACCCGTTTTTCAGCGCACATGGATGTAGGTGGGCCATCTCATTCATCATTGATGAAATCAATTGAGATTTATGGAACTAAAATTGCACCTAAAGTAAGAGCGGTATTGAAAAATAATAAATAGAAATCCTTTTTTTCTTTCGCCTTCCAGGTTCTTATAAAATGATGCAGGGTTTTTAATCTTTATTCATATAATAAAAATGCTTTCAATCTCAGCGAACTTTTAGAACAATAATGTTACCTTGCTAGATATGAATGCAGCTTTCAAACAAAAAACTGATGAAGAATGACCCCGGAAAGTTTAAGCTTCCACTTAAACGAAAAGGGATTGCCCCGGTTGAATATTTATACCGGGTGTCTGCATTGCGACTGGTTCTTTTTGGCATCTTGGCTTATTTTCTGATTGCTTGTTTATTTTCGGTAATTGAATATGTGCTAAAAAGCCCCCTTACTTATTTTAAAGGAACACCAGGGCCATTATCCTTTTGGGATTTAATTTATTTTAATTTTACGACCATTCTCACCGTTGGCTATGGAGATTATTCTCCCTCAGGTTATGTCAGGATACTGTCTATTATCGAAGCATTTATTGGAGTAGGCTTATATAGCTTTTTTGTTGCGGTGCTAACGGTTAAATCACTATTTCCAAAGAAGCATAGCATTGTTTTCTCAAAATACGGTTACTATAGCCTGGCGGATAAAAAATTTCTGATTATTTTTCTTAATACAGCGAAAGAGAATATTGCCAATGCCGAAATCTGTTCCTATTTCAAACTGGGAGCCGATTGGGAGATATTCCCGTCTGGAAAAACACCTTTTATTACAAAATCTGTTCAAACATTTCTAGTAACAAATGAGTATGCCCCGGAAGACCTCAAAGAAAAATTACATCCCTACGATTGTCTGCGGGTTGGTATAAGCGGGGGAATAGGGATGGCCAATTATTCAACTTCTGTTGAGTATGGAACAGATGAGATAATTGTTATTGAGAGCCGGGAGGTGTTGAGAAAGTATGAGGGCTTTTGGAATGTTGATGAACGTATAAAATCTGCTGAATTTAAAAATCACTTTCACTACCGGCCTGCAGGTTCAAAAAGCCTGAAAGAATATTTTGGAAAATAAAAGATATTTTTCACGCTGTTAGTTTACGGAGTTTGCCGAATTATCTCTACCAACCACAGAAGTAAGTATACTGTTTTGCTTTAAAGCCGGTTGGCAGGCACCAACCATGGCGTAAATTGAGAGTTTTACAGATATAATTACCACACCCCAAAAAATTATTATCTTTCTATTACCAAAAATCCATTTTATGATAAGGATATGCATTTTAAACCTGCTGCTAATTTGCCTTATAACTCCATCGTTAAAAGCCCAGGTACCAGCAACCATGGAACAAGACAAAGAAAAATTAGTTGCTTTACAAAACGATGCGCTCTTTAAGCCCTTTCAAAGAAAGGTGAGGAATCTTTTGAAATCGGCAAAAGGAAGAAGTACCAATTTTGCGGCTGTCAAAGCCTTGTTTGAAACGAATAAATCGTTGTTGCAGCAATTAAAAGTGAAGCATAACCTTCCTGCAGTAAAAAAGCAGGAAGAAATCGAATATGAGCTTAGTATTATTTCACAAGAAATGGCAAAATTAAAAACTCCGGTTAAAGTTGTTACTTATACGCCAGCTTACAGCGAAAAAGAAATACATGATTATATCGGCGGCAGAAGTGATCGCACGTATGAATCAGGTTCCAATGAAAATACCGGTAAGATCGCCATCACTACTTCAGTTCAGCCAGGCCGTACACACTGGTATGATAAGTATGTTTCAGTTTTCAGGCAATCTGTAAAGGTTCCAGCTGACCCCACCATTGTGGAAGCAAGGGTTAAATTTTATTACACCTATTTTAGTACAGGATGGGATACTGAATCGGGTGTTATGAATACCGGCCTGGTAATAAATACCAGTAGTAATTATATAAGTCCTGCCTATAACAATTTTGCAACTTACAACGGTGGGCCTAATATGGCTGATTGGAAAAAAATTGTTGTAGTAGGTAGTGAAAGGTTTGAAAATTTGAGGGACTATTCCATAACAAAGGATTCTACTTTTACGATAATTGGAAATGTTACTCCGGGTAGTACAATTGATTTTAAACTCGGAATGTGCTTTAAACCTTACAGTTGCAGAGTAGGTAGTTTTGGTGCTTACCACTACACCGAATTCATTCTTTCAAAGATTGAAGTTAGTTATTATGTCGCCAATTAAACATATACCCGAGGGCGTTTAACCTTCTTGCTCTACCTTGGAATGGTTTTCAAAAGAGTAATATGTCATGCTCCTAATTTTCTTCCGCCTTGGCAGGTGTTCCCAACAAGGCGGACAAGCCCCAAAATAAAATAACACGTTTTGGTTGGTTTTTGCCTTCACTAACTACACCCCGTAAAAGAGGTTTGTTTATTTGCTAAATGCCTTTAAAAGAATACTCTACTCCTAAGGACGCCGTGGCGTGTGAAGAAGCTCCGACATCACTATAGCAATCGGGACAGCACACTCGCCACGGCCTAAAAGAGTTCAAAACCCGCGGAGAGTTGATCCCTATAAGTTCATTAGCATTACCCCCGCATAGCCTGCGACTCTTCGTAATTCGGCCCGTACAGCCCCGGTACTTTATTACCCGATGCCCGTAAATATGCTACCATTTCACCTCTATGATAATAAAGGTGATTAAAAAGGAAGCCACGTATTACCTGTATTTTAGGCAAGGGGCATAATATCTTTTCCGTCAATCTGCATTTGCCATATATTCATTAAGGTTGTTTCATCCGCATTCTCCAGCACCTATTGCGCGGCGGCCGATAGACCATATATTTTACCAACCGCATTATCGGCAGTATTTAGTTGCTTTGCTTATTGAAATACTAAAACTAATGACCCGCAAACAAAAAATATACAACCATTACCTTCAACTGGTACATGATAAAATAACTTATCTGCAAAAGGTACTTGCCGATTTGAAAGAAAGCGGTGCCAATGAAACAAAAAGTACGGCAGGTGATAAACATGAAACTGCATTGGCCATGTTGCAGATCGAACAGGCTAATGTAAGGGCACAGCTCAAAGAAGTGCAGGGACAGCTGGCAATGCTGCAAAAAATAAATCCTTCCCTTTCAACAATTGGGATCGTACACGGCAGCCTTGTTAAAACCGATAAGGGCTATTTATTTTTAAGTATCGCTGCGGGTAAAATGAATTTTGAAGGGCAAACGGTATTTGCCATTTCACCACAATCACCCCTGGGGCAGCAATTGTTACAGGCTGGAAATGGCAGGTCTGTGATAATCAATTCGACCAGCTACATCATCGAAAATATTGAGTAGGTTTTTTGCTACTCTTACTTGTATGAAAAACTAATCCTTGGTTAATGTAAAATTGACCCTTTTCACCACTTTACGGGGTTTGCCATTCCCATCCAGAACCGGATTTAGCTTCGGGGTGTCAATGCTAAGCCGTTCTTTTACCTGTTCTTCCAGGAATGCACTTTCGGGAGTAGGTATTACTTTCATGATGGTGACCTGTCCATCCAAACCAATCTCATAATCCACCAGTACAAAATAAGCCCCCTTTTTGAGTTTTTTGGATGGGATCACTTCCTGCTTCAACATGCTGATCACGGAATCACTGAATGTTTTCCAGGTCTTATTATTATCCTTTACTGCCGCTTCTGTAGTCATCGGCGCTTTGATAGTCACATCAGGCAGGTTATTCCCATTTTTCATAGAAGAATCAAGGGAAAGTGCTACAGGCTTCGCTTTTTCCGCTTCCACTGGTTTCTTTCGGCTGGTATCAATTTTAGAACTTAGGTCGTCTCCTTTACGGAGCACCGTACCGGAATCTGTTCTAAGCTTGCCACCATACAATGCATCTTTGAGTGACTGTGCCTGAACAGTTATCATACTTACTATGAGGGGCAAAAAAATCCATTTTTTCATACTGCCATTATTTAAACCCATTTTTATCCAATTCACCCTGTAAGTTAAGCCGCAAATATGTTAGCATCTTCATAATCTCCTGCCACCCCAGCTCAGGAATCAAAGTGGGAATTAAAAATAGCAGGGAGTAAGCCGGGTTTCAATGTGAGAAGTATTGTCTACAATATAGTTCAGAACTTTGCTCTAAGGCCTTCTATTGTTTAACAATTCTCTCTTTAATGCTATGCAAAACTGAACTATTTTGAATAAATTCTCTTACAGTAGTTTTGCCTAAGGTGGCGAAAGATCAGGACTTCAAAGAGCAGGATACGAAAACCACAATTTTCGAATACGGAGCTGATACATCAACTGAAATTGAGAAACGAAGAAGCTTTCTCACAATTATATGATCAGTACTCTGCGGAACTATTATATTCCATCCACAGGATCGTCAGGGATATAGGTAGTGCTGAAAACATTCTTCAGGAGGTTTTCATAAAAATTATACAGACTATTCATACCTATTCACCCGGCAATGCAAGTCTTTTCAGCTGGATGTTCCTGATCGTCAGAGATGAGGCCCTGGATTTTATAAGGGAGCAACAATCTTCTTTCAGTGATAATAAAATTGCTGTACCCGATCTCCGGGATCCGGAACCGATCTCATTAGATCAGAACGGGCGGTTGCCTATTATCCAACGGCATAAGCGTGTAATGGCTGAGTTGTATAACAGGGGTTTTTCCTTAAGCGAAATTGAGCAGGTACTTTTTTTGCAGCCTGGCATTACAAAAAAGAAATAGACAATCTTCATATTCTATTAGTCGAAAAAAATCTACTGCTAATCTGCATACCCGGTTTTCAACAAAACAAAAACTAATTGTACATTCACAAAACCGGCCTGGCGTGAATAAACCAGCCGGCTATATAAAAGTTTATGGGAAATGATGCATTGAACAAAGACAGCGAACTGGTGGTAGGAGAAAACAAACTCATGGCCTGGGTGTTGGCCATCCTGTTCTTTGCTCTTTTTGCTTATGGTGTATATGATGCGATAAAGCTCCGGTTTAAGCATATTGATTATCAGAGTTATGTTTTGGTATTGGCGCTGGTACCCTGCATTTTTTGCCTGCGGCGGGTAAAAAGTAAAAGGGTATATGTCCGGATCAACAGAACAGGTATCTATAAGGATGAGCAACTGGTGACCAGCTGGTCCAATCTTTTAAAAGCCTACCTGGGGCAGGAAAAGAAAAAAAAGTTTTATGATTTACAGGACAAATTCATTTTGATAGTCGAGTACCGGGGAACGGATCCAAAAATGGGTTACCGGAAAAAAATTCCGCTGACGAATACCCAAAACAAATCAGAAGAAGATGTGTTGGAAGCCGTTCAATTTTTCTGGAGGCTATACCGGCACCAAAACGGCAGTTGAAATAACGCGTGCACCAACTTACTCATACACTGTTTTCATTCAAACCTGTGTTATTTCCATCCCGGGAAACTTAATACTCTTATTCCACATTATTTTATTTAAAAAATTGTAAGCAGGGTAATAAAAATTGGTATAACAGGCTTGTTAAAAAAGCCTGTTATATTCCATTATCCTTTTATAAATTTTTATCTTTCTTTTCATCTGCTTCTTCTTTCGACTCTTTGTCGTTCTCTTCAACTCCTTCCTTCATACCCTGCACAAGGGAAGAGATAGGGCCTTTCATTTTTTCCTGCGGATCGGTAGTATGAAGTGTTTCAGGATCTGGTTTAAGAGGGTCCTTATTTTTATCCTTATCGGTATTTTTTTCCTGGGTTGTCATATTTATGTTTTTAGTTACTATCTAAAAGACAATTTTCAGGCCGGTTATATAAACAGCTGATACGCGGTTCATTTCATCTGGCACAATTTTATAGCCAGGGTAAGTTGTGCACAATTATTAACCAATAAAACAATTTGTATGGACAAAATGGAAATCCAGGGAAAATGGAATGAGTGGAAAGGGAAACTTAAACAGAAATATGCCCAATTAACAGATGATGATCTTGCTTACGAGGAAGGGAAAGACGAAGAAGTATGGGGCAGGATCCAGAAAAAAACTGGAGCGGTCAAAGATGACCTTGTAAAATGGTTGAAAGGCCTGGGCTAATAACAAGTTCCCTCATTGAATCCCTATGCTACTGGTGTACAAGATCGGCAGTATGGGGATTTTTTTCCTCAAACTCGTATTATACTCGGCGTAGTTTCAACTAACTTCGCAGCCGCTGTGCGATTATTCACTTACATTATTTATGATTTTAAAAATATTGACGGTAGCGGGCCTGGCCACTTTTGAAATTTACGCAGCTATCCCTGCCGGTTTTGCCTTTGGTCTTTCTCCCTGGGTCATTTTCTTTGCCAGTATTTCCGGTGGATTGGCAGGTGCTTTCGCTGCTACATTTTTTGGCGATAAGATCAGGGCTTTTTTTCATAAGAAAAGACCTGCGAAAGAGGAAACAAAAAAGCATCCCGTCATTACCCGGCTCTGGAATAAATATGGCATGGTAGGACTGGGACTTTTGGGTACCATGACAGTAGGAGCACCTATCAGCATTGCTGTAGGAACTGGCTTAAATGTCAACCTGAAGAAATTACTGGTCTGGTGTTGCATCGGCGTTATCGCCCGCTGCTGCATTTTCACCTTGATAGGTTATTACGGACTTAAGTTAGTGTGACAAACAAATTGCAGGCCCGTTTATTTTTTACTGACCCGGTACAGGTTACCGCCATCCGTTACTGCGTAGAGCATTCCATTAGAATTGGCCACATCTCTAAAACGCTCATTTTTATCTGCCAATAATCTTTCTTCTCCCACGACTTTGTTATTGACAATAACCAACCTGGCAATATGCTGGCCGCTGAGGCTGCCGATAAACAAATTATTTTCCCACTCAGGAATTGTATTGCCTTTATAAAAAATCATACCACTGGGTGATAACACCGGGTCCCAGTAATAGATCGGTTGTTCCATACCTTCTTTCGCTTGCAGCGCATTGCCAATCTGGTCACCACCGTATTCAATACCATAGGTGATAACAGGCCAGCCATAATTTTTCCCGGCTTGTATCTTGTTCAGTTCATCACCACCGCGCGGACCGAATTCAGTTTCCCATAATTCACCCGTTACAGGATGAATAGCTAAACCTTGAGCATTGCGTATACCATAAGCATATATTTCGGGCATCGCCCCGGCTTTATTAATAAAAGGGTTACCGGGTGCCGGTTTTCCCTCTTTCGTTATTTTAAAGATTTTTCCCAGTCCCGAACTCAACAGTTGAGCTTGTGCCCGGCCTTCCAGGATAGATCGTTCCCCGGTACTCACAAAAAGATTACCATTTTTATCAAATACTAGTCTTGATCCAAAATGCAAACTGCTCTTCAATGCTGGTGTAGCCCGGAATATTACAACAGGGTTATCTACTTTGGAAGCCGCTTCATTTAATTTCCCTTTTGCAACTGCCATGAGGTTACCAGTTCCATTCTTTTCAGAAAAAGACCAATAAATAGTTTTGTTATCAACAAAGCCGGGATCCAATGCCACATCCAACAGCCCACCTTGTCCACCTGCATCCACAGCAGGCAAACCAGTGATCTTTTTTACAAGGTTCCCGTTAGCATCATGCAGTTGCATATAACCAGCTTTCAGGGTAATGAGCAATCGTCCATCGGGTAGGGGAATTACTGCCCAGGGACTACCCAGGTTAATTGCGATCTTGTCTGCGTTATAAGCTGTTTTTGTTTTTACACCGGCAATTCTTGTTTGGCCTTTGAAAGCAGACTTATAATTGCTATTTGCTTTTTTTGTTTCTACAGGGGGAAGCTGGGTGCTGTCCCCATCGTTATTATTGGTTGCCGAAGTAGTGTTACCGGCACATCCTGAAGTATAGATCAATAAAAGGAAGGTAGCTGAATAATAAAAAAAATGAGCCCGCATGTGTTATAATTTAATATATGAATAGTAAAAATAAAGAAATCGGGACGTATTATCCAGGTGGATATTTACCGGGGTACTTTAACTAAAGGGACATTGACAAAAAGAATACCCGTTAATTTCACATCGGCCCATTTCCTTTTTTCGGGCAAAAGAAAAATTATAGAACTTGCTCTTCTCGCCGCTTAGTTTTACTTTAGAAGCAGCAAATAAAATTTATCATTAAACCCCTTACCATGAAGAATTTTGGTCTACAACTTATTATTCCTGCCTGCTTTTTCCTTTTAACATCCCCGCTGAAAGCCCAGGTATCTGAATATTACAAAGCCCGGGAATTACAGGCACCCCCACAGGTAAAAACTATGCTTAACAATGCACGGGCACAGATCCAGCAGCGTAAATTGAAGTTTACCGTTGGCTATACTAGTGTTTCTAACCGCTCACTTGACAGCATCACGGGTTACAAAATGTTATCACAGGCGGAGTATAAAAAACTGAAAGATCAGCGAAAGCTAAGGCCTCAAATCCCTTACTCCTTCAAACTATCTGCTTCACTTCCCATTACATCCAAACTGGACCTGCGCAATTTTCACCTGATCACCCCGGTGCGGAGCCAGCAATGTGGTAATTGCTGGACCTATAGTTCGTTGGGATCTTTTGAAAGCAATTATTTACTGACGCATTTTAAAGAGACGTATACAACCGGCGATCCCAATAGCCCGGCTAACCTGAACCTGGCTGAACAACAGATGCTGAGTTGCTCCGGTGCCGGTGATTGTGGCGGTGGCTGGATGAGTGGTGTCTTTAACTGGCTGGAAAGTTCTAAAACAAGTATCAGCCGGGAAACAGTGAACCCTGACCAGGGATGGAACGGCCCTTCCTGCGGGGGAATCAATCCGGCAATAAACAATAGCTATAAAGTAGCTGATTGGGATTTTATTTCTACTTCGGATGATAACTGGGCCGTCCCAACCGTACAGCAGATAAAAAATGCTATCGCCACCCACGGTGCTGTCACCGCTGCTTTCATTGCGTCTAAAACAGATTTTGATAACTTCTTTGCCAACTATGAGGACGGCGTATATGACCTTCCGTATAATCCTAATTTTTGCAATTCGATCCCCTGTATCTTTCATGCAATCACGATCATTGGCTGGGATGATACCAAACAAGCCTGGCTGATCAAAAATTCATGGGGACCGGGTTGGGGTGTGAATGGATATGGATGGATCGGGTATAACAGCAGTAAGATAGGACTCGGTGCTACCTGGGTAGAATCTGTAAAAGGATCCAATGAATTTATTAATCCCAACCTGATCAAAGCAAGACCGAAATTGATTTTCAATAATGAAATATTAATCATCCCGAAACTGCAGAAAAAACCGGTTATCGTTAACCCACGCCTTAACTAATGCAACGACATCCTGTGGAGCAGGGCAGTGTTAAGTACATCAGCTTAGAATTGTTCTAAGAAAAAGAGGCTGTCTCAGAAGTCGTCATTGCGAATGAAATGAAGCAATCTGAAGGAATTCATCAATTTGATGTTCAACAGATTACTTCGGTCGTTCCTCCCTCGTAATGACGTTTAACGATTTATGACAGTCTCTTTTATATATCTACCAGAGCGGCTTTTTACCTGAAGGCTTGATGCCTCCTTTGCGAAGATTTGATAAACGAAGATGATGATTATCATAATTCCGAACGGCTACTTTTTGCATAGACTTTATATCTACTACAGGCGCCATAGTTTGAAAAGCCTGTACTTCCGGACTTTTTTCTTCTACCGGTGGTAAGTTGGTTTCAACAATATTTTCCACGGCCTTTGCCTTCGTTGCTTTTTTACCCTTTGTTTCAAAACTGGCAGCTTTAGACGCTTTGCTGACAATTTTTTTTGGGCGAATCAATGTTTTCTTTGCACGGGCAGCGGGTTTACGGGTATTGGCTGATGCTTTCTTTTTAACAGGGATAGTTTTTTTAGCAACAGCTTTCTTTTTAGCAGCCACCTTTTTCGGAGCCGCCTTTTTTACACCCTTTTTAGTAGCTGTTTTTTTAGCAACTTTTTTGGGAGCCGCTTTCTTAGTTTTTTTTGCTGCTTTTTTACGAGTGGCCATACAAATTGATTTTAATGAGTTAAATGTTGCTTACACTTTATACAAATGTTATGTTGCATTGTTCCGTTTCCAAGAACCATACCAACAGTGGCTATGGAATAAATTCCCTTATATCGTAGTACCTCCTCCGGATAGATCAAGCCTGATTTTCCCTCATATCTAATACCTTTATCCCAAACAACCTATCATGAAATACTTATCGCTTCAACCATTTGTTCCATCCGGCAAGAACTTTAAATTGGCGAGAGATTTCTTCCGGGAACTGGGTTTTAGTGTGACCTGGGAATCGGGCGGCTATGCGAGCTTTGAAAATAATGGTTGTCGCTTCATCCTGCAGGAATTCGACAACAAAGAATTTGCCGAAAATTTTATGCTGAGTGTGGGAGTAGCTGATGTTGCAACATTCCGTGCAGATGTCATCGAAAGACAATTACCCCAAAAATTTGGTATCCGTATTGGTGATGTTACCTATCAGCCATATGGTAAAGAAGTGAATATCATTGATGCGGCAGGAGTGTGCTGGCATTTTGTACAGTCTTAGCATTACTGGACTAATCATCATTTCTACAAAAGGCTGTGACTGTTTATGGTTGCCGGGACTGTTTATTACATTATTATTGGTTTTTTATAAACGGAAGAAATATGCCATCGCATCCTGGTATATTTGAGATCAATAAAATGTGTATCATGGTAAAAACTAACGTGTACATTCCCCGGCAGCACTCACCTTATTTTAATAATTCCTTTTTCCGTAATTTTTTGGACTCGTTCAAGGGTAATTTTGTTTTCTTTTTACACTAAATTTTTACGATGTGTAAAGTATGGTTTATTACAGGTTGCTCCACTGGTGTTGGACGCCACCTGGCAAAGGAGGTATTACAGAAAGGGGAGCAGGTAGCTGTTACTGCCCGGAATACGGATGATATAGAAGACCTGATAACACAATATCCCGGTACAGCGGTAGCGATACAACTGGATGTAACTAACCCGGACCAGGTAAAAGTAGCCGTACAACAGGCTACTGATAAGTTTGGAAAGATCGATGTCCTGGTCAATAATGCCGGTATTGGTTATTTTGGAGCTATCGAAGAAAGTGAAGAAGCAGAAATACGCCGCATGTTTGAAATTAATTTCTTCGGATTGGCCAGTGTTACGAATGCAGTATTACCGCTGATGCGGGCACAACGCAGTGGTCATATTGTCAATATTTCATCGGTGGGTGGTTTAGTGGCTTTTCCCGGGGTAGGTTTTTATAATGCTACCAAGTTTGCGGTGACGGGTTATTCCGAAGCTTTGGCGAAAGAGACAGCAGGTCTTGGAATAAAGGTAACCGTGGTAGCACCCAGTGGTTTCCGGACTGATTGGGCGGGTCGCTCAGCCAATAATACAAAGATTGTTATCGATGATTATAAAGAAACGGCCCATGCCAATCAAAATACGACCCGTGGCTATAGTGGTAACCAACCCGGTGATCCGGTAAGGGCTGCTAAAGCCATCATTAAAGCAGTGGAATCGAAAACACCACCATTAAGGCTGATGTTAGGAGCAGGTGCATTAAAGAGGATACGGAATAAAATAACAGAGCTACAGCATGATATTGATAGCTGGGAAGAAACAACCGTGTGGGCGGATAATCCTAAAGCGTAATTGAATAATTCTTTTGCTGAAAGCTGCCCTGTTCTTAATTAAAAGAGGCTGACTCAGAAGTCGTCATTGCTATTTTTTTCCCAATATCTCTTTCCATTTTTTGGTTGTAGCCTTGTCGTTCTTAATATCCAGCAGTGAACTGATATCATTAAAATATTGGTGGCCGGCGATCACTTCCGGGTAAGGCTTATGGTCGGTCACATCAATTTCCGGCGCAGAAGGATTGGGCTTTGCAAAGGAAAATTTATACTTCTTGCCGTTCACTGCAACATCAAATCCAAAACCCATTCGTAAAAACGGCCATTTTATTCCGGTGAGTGCTGACAATGGTTCATTAAACTGGATGCCGTCTTCTGTAATGAAGAGGATGGCTCCCTGTTCATAGACCAGTATTCCCGGCACTACCGAACCAATTAAAGAAGGTATATGCCATACTTTTGAAATAAGTTGATTATCCATCAGGCTACTTTATAAAAGTAAAAATAAAGAGAAAGCAATGAACCTTTTTTGTTTTAATTTAGCCGCTAAAGCTATATTTATAGCCACCTTCTTCACACAATATTGACCTACATCAAAACCATTTTATGAAAATTAAAAAAAACATCTTTCTATTCCTACTTTTCTCCGTCTTGCTGAACAGTTATCCTTCAACCGCACAGCCTTCCCGTAACTTAACCGGCGGCACTGATTTTGTTACCATAAATAATACAACGGTTCCCACCCACGATCTTTATATGGTAGATTCAATTGATGCCGGTAATCAAATAAAACATGCCGCTTCCTTTGAAATAAAAGTCAATAGCAGCGAGAATGTAAAAAAAATACTGGCAGATTTCCAGTCATACATGGCAAAGAACCAAAGCTTTCTCCTTGTTTTTTCAAAAGCCAATCTGCAGTTTTCTGTGTTTGAACAGCGGACATATACAGCTGCTAAGGTAAAAGAATTGACCTTATCGGCCCTGTCAGCCAGCGCTAAAGAAGGTGTAACAATTACCATTAAAATACAGGCTGAACAGGTAGCCATAGCGTATGATAAAGCCAATAAGATTAACAGTCCTATTTCATCCAAAACAGGGGTGGTATTGGCGTCTAATTACAGGTTCGAACTGAACGGCCAATCCATGAACAGAGTGATAGAGATTAGTAGTCTCCAGATCGGCAACACTACTGGTGAGACACACCGGTTTTCAATTGAGATAACTGGAGCCGAAGCGCAAACCTGGTATGATTGGTTTAACAACACCAAAAATGAGGATAAAAAAAAGAGCGTTCGTATCACCCTGTTAGGGCCCGACCAGCGAACAGAATTATTTACAGTGGAACTGACGAATGCGGAGGTTATTTATCTATCCGTACAAAGCAATAGCAGCCAGGAAACTATTAGCCGCACAAAGATCGGCTTGCGTGCCAGTGCAGCAGTATTTAAATAAAAGCAAGTGTAATCAATAACAGAAGCCGTGTCTTACCCATTTGAAAAAAGGTTCGACACGGCTTCCTCTTGATAAGAGATTTATCTTAAATATAACTCCAATTCAACTCTCCGGTTTTGTCCCCTGCCAGCTGAGTTGGCATTAGTAACCATGGGTCTTGTTTTACCAAATCCCGTAGTACTGGTTCTGCTTTCGGCCACTCCTTTACTAAGCAGATACGATTTCACCGCATCTACGCGGCTTTGTGAAAGTGTAGTGGGATTTTTTTCTAACCCATCCGTATGACCTCCTATACGGAGATTATAATCCGGGTATTCATTCAGAATATTCGCCACTTCATCAAGCATCGGGTAAGAGGATGATTTTACTAATCCATTGGCAGATTCAAAATTGATACGACGGGTAGCGAACTGCAGGCGTTTTGGTACTTCTTTTTTCACCTGTACAGGACAGCCATTGTTAGCAGCATCGCCCATTACACCAGGGCATTTATCATCCGAATCCATAACACCGTCACCATCCGTATCAGCAGGACAACCCCGCCCATCTGTTTTTACACCCATTTTTGTGTCCGGGCATTTATCCTCGGAATCTATTACACCATCCCTGTCGCTATCCGCAGCACAACCGGTGGCATCAACTTTAATACCCGCTTTTGTACCGGGACATTTATCTACGTTATCCTCTATTCCATCACCATCACTATCCGGGCATCCGTTAAATTTATCCAGCCCAGCCGAATTAGGGCATTTGTCAGCAGCATCTTCAATCCCATCAGCATCGCTATCGGGGCAGCCTTTAAAACGTGGCAGGCCTGGCACATCAGCACACTTATCATCGATATCACTAACACCATCTTTATCTTTATCCTGGCAACCGTTCATTTCTGTTGAACCGGGTATAGAGGGACATTTATCTAGATAATCTGCAATACCATCCTTGTCAGTGTCAACCGGGCAGCCTGTACCATCCACCATCACCCCGGGAGGGGTGGAAGCACATTTGTCCCTTTTGTTTTTCACACCATCTCCGTCACCATCTTTTTTCATGTCAAACTTAGAAGGTGTTTCCGGAGTAGTTTGCGCATATCCATGTAATAAGGAAATTGACATACCAATTAATAGCACAAAACGAATTCTCTTTTTAAACTGCATATATTTTGATTTTAATTTGAGTGAGTAATTGAATTAAAATTACCCGGGTTATTTTTCAACAGCGAATAAAATTCTCCATTCAAGAAGTAAGCAGCCATATACTGCCAGCTGCAGCAAGATGTTTACAAACGCTAAGCCAGTTTTTTTTTAACTGACAGAACAATTTATTCGAATGAGATAATCAACCACTGGGATAATCGTACGCTTATTGGGAAAATTAATACCCATTGAGGAGGAATTTCTTATGGGGGCTTGTAAGATGGTATATAATAATCATCGCAAAATATCTCTTTACCTGTTCAATTAACTTCTACTTTGTCGATTTATCATTTATGGGTTATTATTATTGTACAAACTTGTTTCTGGCACCCGTATTGGTCAACGTATATTAAATGGATCTAAAAAAAATTAATAACTAAAAAAAAATTATGAAGATTAATTTAAGTATTGTGATCGTGGCCCTCTTGATGGCTAGTACAGCGAGTGCTCAAAAAGCAAATATTGGCATTAAAGGTGGATTAAATGTCTATAGTATCAATAACGACAACGGTGCAGACTACGACAGCAAAGTAGGATTTCACGCAGGCTTATTGGCACATATTCATCTAGCCAAACAATGGGCCCTGCAACCTGAATTGGTTTACTCTACTCAGGGTGCTAAATATACAACCCAGGCGGGCGAGACTAAAGTGAAACTAAACTATATTAATGTTCCGGTGATGGTCCAGTATATGTTCAAAAACGGTTTCCGTTTGCAGGCAGGACCACAGGTAGGTATAATGGTCAATGGAGAATCAGAAACAAATAATGTTAGTGTTAATATCAATGATGACTTAAACACAATGGACTTCGCATTAGGATTTGGAGCTGGTTATGTACACCCTGCGTCCGGGATTGGTTTTGATGCAAGATATAACCTGGGACTGAGCAACATCAATGAAACTGGTTCAGTTAAATCAACCAACAGGGGTTTCCAGTTGGGTGTATTCTACCTTTTCCATCATAAATAAAATAAACTATTGAATAGTTCTAGAAAGGCTGGCATTTTGCCGGCCTTTTTGTCTGGGGTATTTTTTCTTCTGTCTGATTCTCGAAAATGGGAGCCATTATCAATCATTATTGGCATAATTTTATGTAGTAATATTAAGAGCCTGTTATTTGAAATAAAATTAATAACTATGAGATATCTACTTTATTTAGCCTTTGTTTTCTTTAGCCTTCAATGCAGTCCCAAACTTTCCCCGGATGCTGGTTGGGGTAACCAACGATGGGTGTTGGTGCAAATGAAAGGAGTTCCGGTACAGCAAAGTGAAAGCCGCCGGGATGCGTTCCTGAACTTTGAAGTAGGTGAAAAAAGGTTTATCGGAAATGGTGGTTGCAACCAGGTTAGCGGTAATTATACCATCGATAGAAATAGTATCAGTTTTGGTGAAGTACTCAGTACCAAAATGAGCTGCTCTGATATTGAATTCGAAACCGTTTTCATTGCTACCCTGGGTAGTATTGACAGGTATGAAATAAAGGGGAATGAACTCTTACTAAAAAGAAAACGGGAGGTATTGCTGGTAATGCGCCCAAAATAAAATAACTTATTTCCTCAATTAATTATTTATGACACAAGACAAAACAATCATCCTTCATACCTATACGGATATGTCGGAAGCGGTAATAGCAACTGATCAGCTAAAAGAAATTGGTATCGAATCTTTTCTGAATGATGAAAATGTAATGGGGTTGGATCCGGTAGGAGGGGTAGAATTGAAAATCTTTGAAAAGGATAAAGAAGCGGCCCAAAAGATTCTACACAGTTAAATACACAAAGATATTTCGCCCAATATCCATTAATTTGAAAAATTATTTCCTGTAGTTAATCAGTAACCCGGAAATTAATTTACTATAAATAAACTAACTGAAAGAATGAATACGATCAGCAATAAAGTAGCCTATATAACCGGTGGGAGCAAAGGCATTGGGTTTGGCATCGCTAAAATATTACTGGAAGATGGTATGAGAGTAGCCATTACCAGCCGAACACTTGAAGCTGCAAAAAAAGCTGCGGCCTTATTATCTAAGGACCCTTCAAAAATTCTGGCCATTGAATCGGATGTAATTTCTATGGCTGCCGAAACGGAAGCAATAGAAGCCACTATCGCTCATTTTGGCCAGCTGGATGCCGTGGTTGCCAATGCGGGAGTGGGGCATTTTTCTAATATTGAAACACTGACAGAACAAGAATGGAAAGATACCATCGACACCAATCTTTCCGGTGTTTTTAATACCGTTAAAGCCGGTATCGCAGCGTTAAAGCAATCTAAAGGATATATCATTACAATTGCCAGCCTGGCCGGTGCCAATTTTTTTGAAAAGGGTGCGGCATACAATGCCAGTAAGTTTGGACTGGTAGGTTTTACACAGGCCATCATGCTGGATTTGCGGAAGTATGGCATCAAAGTGACTACGATTATGCCGGGCTCAGTGGCTACCAATTTTGCCAATCAAGTTTCCAACAAGGCAGATGACTGGAAGATACAACCCGAAGATATTGGTCAACTTGTAGCCGATCTCCTGAAAATGAACCCACGAACCTTACCGAGTAAAATAGAAGTAAGACCCTCCATCCCGGGCAAATAAACAAGCAGATTTTTAAACAATTCTTTGGTAATCTTATCCTACCTGTTAACCCTTATAGCCCTGTACCTTCGCACTATGAAAGTTGCTTTTTTCTCCACACAACCTTACGATAAAGAATATTTTGAACGGTATAATAAGGAACACGAGCTACTTTTTTTTGAAGTACAGTTAAATGAACAGACTGTCCATCTTGCAAATGGCTGTGATGCCATCTGTGCATTCGTTAACGATCGCCTGAACCTGGCAGTTATAAAAACTCTGGCTGAATCGGGGATAAAGATCATCGCCCAGCGTTGTGCAGGTTTTAATAATGTAGATCTTGCCGCAGCTAAAGAACATAAAGTGGCGGTCGCCAGGGTACCTGCTTACTCTCCGCATGCAGTAGCTGAACATGCATTGGCCCTCATCATGACATTGAACCGGAAAACACATAAGGCTTATAACCGTGTGAGAGAAGGAAATTTTTCGCTGGATCGGTTAACTGGCTTTGACTTATATGGCAAAACTGTTGGCATCATTGGTACAGGAAAAATAGGACAGTGCTTTGCCGCCATCATGCAGGGGCTGGGTTGCCAGGTACTGGCTTTCGATCTGATCGCCAACCAGGACCAGGAATCAGCGGGTGTAACCTATACCAGCCTTGCAGCATTATTGCAACAAAGTGATATTGTATCTCTGCATTGTCCGCTCACGGAACAGACGAAGCATCTTATCAATAAAGACAGTCTAACATTGATGAAGAAAGGTGCCATGCTTATCAACACCAGCCGGGGAGCTTTGATTGATACGCATGCGGCTATTGATGCCTTAAAAAACGGCCAGTTGGGCTATTTGGGTATAGACGTGTATGAACAAGAGGAAAAACTTTTCTTTTATGACCTGAGTGAGAATATTATTAATGACGACGTGATCATGCACTTGTTAAGTTTTCCGAATGTACTAATAACATCCCACCAGGGTTTTTTGACGGATGAAGCATTGACCCAGATAGCAATGGTCACGCTCCAAAACCTGGCTGATTTTGAACAGGGTAAAAAACTGGTGAATGCCGTCTAAGTAAATAGGCATACTGTAATATTCCAGTTGATTTTATTTCGGCAATTTTCGATATTTTACAAAAAATATCGTCTATGCGTCCTTCTTTATTGTTTTTTTCGTTTTTTATATATTCCGCTATCACGGCACAGGTCCTGGTAAAAAATACCAATGTGCTGGCTGTGGAGAATAAAAAAGTATTGATCGGTTACGATGTAGTGGTGCTGGATGGCCGTATCGTAAGTGTGGAGAAAGGAAAACAGTATAAATTACCGCCCGGCACGGAAGTATTAGATGGAACCGGTAAATATTTAATACCCGGCTTCTCAGATGCGCATGTACATTTTTTCCAGAGCGAGGTTTATTTGCCCGGCCCGATGCCATTGACCTCCGGAAATACCAGCCGTATAATAAAGAGATACAATGGGTGCATGATAATATGGAAAATTTCCTGCACCGTTACCTCGCAACAGGTATCACTTCCGTAGTAGATGTGGGAGCCAGTTTTAATTTTTTGCAGCAACGTGATTCATTAGCTAATCGTCCCGCTTCACCAATTATCAGTATGACAGGTCCTTTGCTGACCACCTGGCTTCCGGCTGTATACAAAGACCTAGGCAATGAAGGACATTTTATACTGATCAAAACAAAAGAAGATGCAATTAATGCCGTGCAGGAGCAACTTAAATATAAAGCTGATTTTGTAAAGATCTGGTATATCGTTCTTGACAGTAATATAGAAGCAGGTGCCCGTAAAAATTATGAGATCGTAAAAGCAGCAATCGATGAAGCACATAAAAATAATAAACGGGTAGCGGTACATGCTACAGAAAGGATCACGGCCCAGTTATCGGTAGAAGCCGGAGCGGATTTTTTAGTTCACAGCGTAGAAGATGAAATCATCAGCAACGAATTTGTTCAATTGCTGAAAAAGAAGAATACGGTGCTTTGCCCCACACTTGTAGTAGGGAAAAACTATTCCAAAGTCCTTTCCGACAATTATACATTCAATACCTACGAACTGGATCATGCTCATCCTTTTACCAACAGCACCATTATCGATTATCCCTGGCCCGATACAACGATAGGGAAGAACTATACTACCGCCATGCGGAACCGGCAACGAACCGGCCAACCGAACCGGGATGACACGATCATGGCTATCAACCTGAAAAAGCTACTGGATGGCGGTGTAACCATAGCCACTGGAACAGATGCGGGTAATATTGGTACACAACATGCTTCATCCTATTTTGACGAATTGCTGGCCATGCAAAATGCCGGATTAAACAGCTGGCAGTTATTGCAGGCTTCCACGATCAATGGTGCCAAAGCCGTGGGACAGGAAAAGGAGTGGGGGAGTATTGCTAAAAATAAATGGGGCAATATGATCTTATTGAATGCGAACCCGCTTGATAGCCTTGCAAACTGGAAAAAAATCGATCGGGTGATCAATAAAGGAAAAATATTCCAACCAGATTCATTGGTGACCAACACAGCTGTTATGCTGGTACAGCAACAGCTGAATGCCTATAATGCGCATGACCTGGAAGCCTTCCTGGCTCCTTATGCAGAGGATGTGGAGATCTATTCTACCACCGGTAAATTACAAATGAAAGGCAAGGAACAAATGCGAAAAGAATATGTATTTATTACCAGGACGCCCTACTTATACTGCCGCCTGGTCAACCGGATCATTTCAGGTAACACCATTATTGACCATGAAGAGATATGGACAAGTCAGAAACCGGAAAATCTTCGCTACGGAGCTGCTATTTATGTGATTGAAAAAGGTAAGATCAGCAAAGTCTATTTTGCTGATTAACTTCGGTAAATAACAGATTTATATTGGCACATAATAGTTTATTGGTGCTTAAATAATCGCATCACTCATATCGTGAGGAAGCAGGAATGCCCCTTATACCGCTATAACTTTCGGGCAATTATTTCCCCAAACACTACCAAATACTGTGAATACTATGCATTTATCATACAGGGTATGGTATTTGACCCTGGTATAGTACTGCAAGACGGCATTCCGTTATATCAAAATGCAGCTAC
>Ga0163149_10000610_pt1 | contig 47228 bp, 48 predicted proteins | sample OliLakLV19MP5G1_FD_148604 | JGI IMG/M metagenome (GOLD analysis project Ga0163149, IMG submission 148604) | Freshwater microbial mat bacterial communities from Lake Vanda, McMurdo Dry Valleys, Antarctica - Oligotrophic Lake LV.19.MP5.G1 | ecosystem: Environmental > Aquatic > Freshwater > Lake >...
GAATCATTGCGGCATCAATCATGGGAGAACTTGCCTCGAAGCTAGGATTGTTCTGGATTCTATGCCCTCCTTTGCATCCGTTCAATTCTTCAGCTTCAATTGTTAAGAAACGTATGCGTTCGCCCTATTGAGCAAGCGATTGGAGAGTTACTCTCGCTTATTCCGACATGCGAGACGAAATCGGACTTTGATCAACTAAACGATCGTTACTCTCGTGCTATTTGCCAGATCGCATGGCAGCGGTTGCAACAGACACCGGAAGGTAGAGAGCAAAGGAACCGCATCCGGAAGGTGATGCGCGTAGCAAGATCCCCAGAATAGTTTTCCCTAATTCGATAAAAATTTCCAGTACGCCAATCCAATACCCGTACCACCCAGGAACCATGTCTCCTAAGTACGATCCTACAGAGTTACAGAAGCGGTTGGCAATCGTTGAAGCCCAGCAGCAATGGATTAATTGTATACTCGAGGCCCAAGGTATTAAGGACTCATGGTGCTCCCTCTTTGGGGGAGCACCCTTATTGGGGGTGGGCCGCGATCGCATTATTACTGAGATTGAACGTGCGGAAAAGCTCCGCACATTCAGCAAAAAAGGGGATTTGGTCTATGGCAAACATTATCGAAATATCCAAGACCCTGAGGCAGAACGACCTACATGGCAAGTGCACATAGCAGAGTTTGCTTTGGTTTTGGCTATTCCTCCTGATGAGCGGAAGCTTTAGCTCGCCTGCTCATAACCGCTCGATAAACTTTTAAGTAAGGCTGATCACCCCACCATGCTAGGTATGTTTTGACGTGAATTGTCAGCGCGTGCCCCATTGATTGACAAAGAAAATCGGGTGTGAACTCAAATTCAAAGCCTCGGCGAGCGAAAGAGTGTCTCAAATCATAAGACTTAAATCCTACGCCTAATTGTCTAAATTTCTGCGAAACAGCCATACCTAGTAGTCTAGGGCGTAAGTTCGGCTACCCTTTTTAAGCCGTTAACGCCTTTCCTTTATAAGTCCATTGAAAGGGCTTTGCCATGGTGCGGTTGAAATAAGTGATGAACGCAAGCAGTTGCGTTTTCAAGTCCGTTTGACTGAGAAAATTGCCTCGTCTGAGTAACTTGCGCATTAAGATACCAAACCAAACTTCAATCTGATTGAGCCAAGAACAATGTTTTGGGGTGAAGTGAAACATAAGGCGATGCGTCGGATCCGTCAAAAACGCCGTTCTCGTTGCCATCGACTGGAGAATGCCACTCTTGCCCTTGAGGCCCAAGTCCACTGTCATGCCTTCATCTTGGGCCACCAAGCGCACCAAGGATTCGGATTGATGAGTATTCAAGCAATCCATCACTAAATGCCATTTGGTCGCCTTCGGAGCCGTCGCCAACGTGTCTTGCAGATGGACCAGATAGTCGGCTTCGGTGCGTGTATCACCTACGGTCGCCGCCATGATCTGCCCACTGACGACATCAAAACTGGCAATCAACGTTTGCGTGCCGTGGCGCATAGACTCAAACTCGCGACGTTGGGGTTTGCCTGGTCGCATCGGTAAGTCTGGTGCGGCGCGTTCCAGCGCTTGAATCCCGGTCATCTCGTCAAGACTGATGGTGTGTTCGCCAGCAGCGGCTCTTGCTTGAGCACTGAGGTAGGTCTCGCAGATGTCTTGGACTTTCGCGTCGAAGTCAGGGTCGGGGGGGGATTGAGCCAGTAGCCTGACTGCTGTGGTTTGAGACTGGCCTCGGCCAATAGGTGTCCCACATGACGTGGCGAGATGCTCGTCACAATGCCTTGCTTCACCAACTCATCGGCCAGTTCGCGGCTCGTCCATTGGCTAATCGGGCGGGCATACACTTCGGGCTTCTCGCAGGCAAGTGCAAATCATGGCACCACTTGTTCCAGGCTAAAGGTGGCAGGGGCACCAGCGCATGCGGCATCTTGCAAGCGTTCCACGACCACCACCTCTTTTGCTGTCAGCGCCAACCAGCGGTCTCGCCAGCACTTTGCCATATCACGACTGATGGTGAGTTCACGGGCAATTTCCCGATGATTGCGTCCGGCGTCTGCCAGGAGAATGATCGAAGCACGGATGGCAAGTTGTTGAGGCGTACTATGACGCTTCAGCAATTGTTGCAACTGTTGACGCTCCTCGTCGGTTAGCTTTAAGGGTTGGAGGGCTGATTTAGACAAGGCTTTTTGACTCTTTGAGGGGGTAATTAAGGGTAGCTTAACTTCCGCCATCCTGTACTAGGAGATGTTTCAGGTAGGGGAAATTCCTCTAAGTAGAGCCGCGTTGCCTCTCTCAAACCCGCGATCGCTTGTTCGATCGTTTCCCCTTGATCAACCGTGCCAACCTCTGGACATTCAGCAATGTACATATCATCTTCTTTATGAAGAATGACTGTGAAGCTACGACTCTTCATCGCGTTCTATCCTCAAAGCCTTTTAAGTAGTTAAACGAAATCAATTACACAAAAAAGTAGCTGAAAGGCTGGATTGTCGCGAAGCTAGTGTGAAAATAATTCTGTCGGACTACTTATAACAAGGATAGCATCCAGGGCAAACGCATACTCAAGTAGCCAGAATGCGTGAGCGATAGCAAGTGTCCCAGCCCGCCTTCAGCCGTTTAGCCTTAAGGCCTCCTTTGGCTGAGCGCTCTTGGCGCAAGAGATTGAGCGCCAGATGCCGAATGAGGGCAAGCTTTTCGGGGGCATGGTCTTTGCGAATCCGAGAGTCATCTTCATTAAAGGCTACATCCAATACCCAATGCACCTGGTTTTCAATGCCCCAATGACTGCGAACCGCTTGAGCAAAACGTTCAACCTGCCCCTCCAGACTGACTAGATAGTAGCGTTGCTCAATGGTGGGTTCTTTTCCCGGCAAGCGTCGTTCCGATGCAACCAAGCCAACCCGTTTGAGTCCTTTCCACAGTGTGCCATCAAGCAGAGGTTCCACCTGGTCGAGCCACCAGTGAAGACGAAGCTGAATGCGACCGTGTCCCGCCTCAAGCGTCTGGTAAAACTCATGGGCAATCCCCTCAAACTCTGTCTGGCGAGCCCATTGAAACAGTGGCTCAACAGTCTCATGCAGGTTTCCCTGCTTGCCTTTAAGACTCAAAACATAGTCGCCACCCCCTTCCATAATCTGCTGGGCAATTTCCTTTTGGGCTCCCTAGAGCTTCGCTCCGCCAAAGGCGAACGCATCAATCGTCACGATGCACCACCAAAGGCTCCGCTCGTGGGTCTTCTAGATTTTTGAAGTGCTCTAATAAGGACACAGACGGCTGAGCTAGCTCGAACATGGGTGGGTTCCTGAATGATTACCCCTGAGCTTCACATCCCGAGTATGCATTTGCCCTGTTCACTGGCAGGTTTCGTTTCCGGCAGTTGCAGAAACGCTCCTAACGCCAGTGTCTTTTCAGGGACTTGTACCATCGTTGCTTTTCCCTTGCGGATGTTGCTACAGGCGATCGTACTACCAAGTTTCGCTCACTCAAACTATCCGATACACCTAAACTAAGAAAAGCTGTATCGCGTGCGCTAATCCATGTCCCTCGAAGTCTACGGTATTTCTAACTGCGGCACCTGCAAAAAAGCCTTCACCTGGCTTGACAGCAATGGTGTCGCGTATACATTCATCAATACGAAAGAGAACCCGCCTTCGCGATCGCTCATCCAAAGTTGGGTAGAGGCGATCGGCTCTAAGCCTATGCGAAACACCTCCGGGCAGTCCTATCGCGCCTTGGGCACCACCAAAGATGACTGGACAGACGCACAGTGGATTGACGCTTTTGCCAACGATGCGATGTTGCTCAAACGACCGCTATTCGTCAAAGATGGTACAGCAGTCATGGTTGGCTTCAAGGATAAACCCGAAGTCATCCGCGAAAAATTAGGAATTTAGGGCGATCGCGCCACTAGACTAGAATCATCCACGATATTAGAAAAGGTTGCCTAGAATAAACTGTATTCATCAGTCTTTACCTCTAAACTGAGCGATGCGACAACACGAAGCGTTAACCATTTTGCATAGCCATCACGAGACGCTGAAGAGCTTTGGCGTTAAGTCTCTGGCGCTATTTGGCTCTGTGGCGCGAGATGACGCTCGACCCGATAGCGATGTCGATCTGTTGGTTGAGTTCGATCGTCCAGTGGGGCTTTTTACCTTTGTGCGTCTAAAGCGTTACTTAGAAGAAATTTTGGACAGTGCCGTTGATTTAGGTACACCGGACTCCCTGAAACCCGACCTTCGTGAACCTGTCTTGAGGGAATCGATCCGTGCCCTCTAGTTTTAAGAATTAGCGATAGAGATTGGCGATCGTCTGGCAAACTATTCAAGAAGATCTCATTCCATTAGCAATTTCCCTACGCCAATTACTAGATTGAGACCGATGTTTCAAACTACTCGTCGTCGGCTGGCGCTTTGGTACACCACGGTTACAGCAGTGCTGCTGTTGCTGTTTGCGACTGGCTTTTACCTGTATGTGCGGGAGACCCTGATTGAGCGCATTGATGACACGTTGAATCATGTGGTGGAGGTCGTTGGACGATCGCTCGTTATTGAACCTGTCAATCCACACTCCGAGGGCGGGGCACTGCGCGTCAATGTCGAAGCTAGCTTTCGTGACAATGCGGCTACCGGGGAAGATGATCACATCGATCTGGAATGGTTCAGCCCCACAGGTGACTTGCTTTGGTCAACGTTATCGGAACCGTTGCAGATTCCGCTGCATCTTGGCAGCAACGGCGAAACGGTTCGCATGGTGAGAGGGGCAAGCGGGACATTACGAGCAGCGGGAACGCAAGACACAGGCGTACCCAAACGTGGAGAGGCTAAGAATAGCGATCGAGAACCACTAACAGCTAACAACCAATCACTAAAAACTAACAACCAAGCACCAAAAACTGTCTCCTCTCCCGATTCGCTGATCCTGCGGCAAGTCACGCAGCGTGTAGAGGTGGGTCGGCAAGTGCTCGGCTATCTGCGCGTCAGCCATCCCTGGTTTGAAGTCACGAAACCTGTGCGCCAACTGGTGCTGGATCTCAGCTTGGGGATTGGGTTGATGCTTGCTGCGGTTGCCGCGATCGGCTGGTTTCTGTCGGGTCTGGCAATGGAGCCTGTACGCGAGTCGTACCAGCGGTTGAAGCAGTTTACGGCCGATGCGTCTCATGAATTGCGTAGCCCGATCGCCATTATTCAAACCAACGTGCAAGTCGCGCTGACAGATCCCGATCCTGATCCACAAACGCAGCAGCAGCACTTAAAAGTAGTCGAACGATTGACGCGGCGCTTAGGTCGGCTTGTCGATGATTTGCTGTTTTTAGCACGGCAGGACAGCGGCATTGTGCAGGCTCATCGCGTGAGTGTAGCGCTGGATGGTCTGCTGCGAGACGTGATTGAAGAACAACAGACACTTGCCGAGGAGAAGGGCATTCAGCTTGGCTTCAGCTTAGCTGAGCCAGCAGCTAAAAGCGTCTCCAATAGTACAACAGCAAGTCAAGGTGAGGCTTCGGGTGCGTCGTCGCCTTTTAGCACTACCGCGATCGCGCCCCCCCAACCGACTCAAGAAACTTGGAGTACTCTACACGCCGATCGCGACCAGCTAGCGCGCTTATTTACAAACCTGGTTGGCAATGCATTGCAGTACACCCCTTCTGGAGGGGTGGTTCTGGTAAAACTACACTCGCTCAAGCGATCGAGCAACGCATTGCTGCAAGTGAGCGTGAGCGATACAGGGATTGGTATTCCACCAGAGGCTCTACCGCGGCTGTTTGATCGCTTCTACCGCGTCGATCAAGCACGCACTCAAGCCTCTACCGTTGGATCGGGGTTGGGGTTGGCAATCGCTCAGGCGATCGTCGAAAACCACCAGGGGCAGCTTCACATCGATAGCGTTCTGGCTCAAGGCACAACTGTAACGGTGACATTGCCCCAGCGCGATGATGGGTAAAGGCAATAGGCACCGTTCTCCAGCACAAAACTCTTAACTCAAAACTCCTCTTCCTACCCTTCATAGCCTGGAATTACATGATGCTTCACTTCCTCATAGGCGGCGAGTTGAAGCTTGAGGAATTGATTTTGGTCTTCGATCGCCTTAAGTTCTTCGAGCTTTTGCATAATGGCGCGGGTAAAATTGCTAGCATCCGGCAGTTGGTCAGCAATCCAGGAGGTTTCTACTTCGATTTCAATCATTTGTAGCGCACGTCGATATTCCCGCACGAGTCGCTGGTTGTTTGTGATTTGCTGCTTCAGAAGCGTGACAGCGCCCGTAGTTCTAAAAATACGGGGAGCATACAACTGCTGATCCACCTCAATCATTTTGCGCTTCAGGTCTTCCAGTCGATCAATCAAGCCCTGATTTGCCTTGCACTCATGACCGATTTCATCCATGCGATGCTCAATCTTTAATTTCTGCGCTAGTAGACGCTGATCGCCAGCAAGACGAGTGCCTTCACGTCCGTGAGTGTCCAGCGACGGACTTGTAAGTTGAGCGCTATTAGTCACTTTTAGATATGCTAGTACGCCTAATGCCGTCACAACAGAGACAAGAAAAACATTGACCCCACTCATAAAAGAGCCGACCAGTAGCCCAAGAACGATCGTGGTTAGCGTCAGCGTTAGATGAGTTGTGCTGGGCACAGGCTTGGGCAGTACGTAGCGTTTGCCTGTGGTGTGGTTGGTGACGGCAACCAGCTTTTTCATCAGGTAGCCCTGCATGGTGTAAAGCACAGACACCACATCACCGTAGTGAACCGAGAGCGGATCTGCCTTACCAGGAATGGAAAACTGAAGCTGCTTCAAGTTGCGATCGGGCGTTGTAATTTGCAGCGTGTAGTGCCGCTTGTAAAAACTGGGCAGCTTAGCGCTTAGAAACAACAGCGGTTCATTGATAGAGGAATGCTTAGAAAGTTTGCCGTGCACCACGCCATAGCGATGCTGACAGGCAGCACAGGTTACCTGCGGAGTCGTGCTGTTGAGATCAGCGATCGGGCGAGAGCACGTAGGGCAATAAAGCGACAGTTTCATTGAGTCAAAAATTCAGTGACAACTGGTCTAAGCGCCCTCAGATTGCTCTGAAACGCGCCAATTCCAACAGCAATAGCTCAGTAGAGTCGAAGCGTGAGGCGTGTGCGTTCATCAAGCAGCCAGCAGGATGGACTGCTAAAGGAGGCGCAAACTCTTGGATAGACGAAAAGGGAAGTCGAGGCGATGCCAAGTTTCAGAGTTAGCCACTTTATCTTAGACCGTGATGCCATTGCTTGAAGGCTAACGTAACGCGGTCTTAACGATCAACTCTGTCTAAAGGCTTAGCGATGACGACGGGAAAGTTCATGCTTGTGATAGAAGCATCGCTGTAGTCTTACGCAATATTATTCAATCGCCTTCTGTAGCATTCGCAACACATTGATGGTTAAATCTATGGATGCGTAAGGCACTTAAGCGAAATAAGGTCATACCAAAAGGCAGATTTTCTAGACTATCTTGCCTGTTGAGACTGCTGTTAACGAGAGGACTATAGAGTGCCAATTGCCATTAGAGATGATGTCGTTTATATCATGCTAAAAAAAATCCAGGATAGCGATCGTTCTCCTGGATTAGACACCGTTACGTTCAGCGAAACTGACTTTACAGGTATTGCCTTAGCTCCAGCCGATTTTCTCGGTCATCTCGATTATTTAAATCAGGAACACTATATCAATGCAGAGTTTAGTGGTAACGCCTACGGTAATCAAGACGATGTGCCTAATGTGATCAATGCTGAAGAAGTTGACTTTCGCATTGCAAATACGTATGGTGCTCCTGACGGTCCATTGCCTCATTTGATTGAGTTCAAGAAAGCAGAGTTAACTGAAAAAGGTCGCCAAATGTTAGAAGATATGCAAAAGAATCCTCCCGAATCAATGAAAAAAGGTGCTACTGTCCCGATCGCCACCAAAGATACGCCTTTTCTTGAAAAAGTAAAGCTTAAAGGTGGTTTGTCTGATCTGTATGATGCCAGAGATATCACAGAGGTTGTCTTCCGCACGATGCGTGACATAATGCCTAACGAAACGGTCGATCGGGTGGCTAGTGAACTGCAAAAAGAGATGGAACCAACCACTGAAAAGGCACTTCAAAATGAAATTGAAGACCTATGGCTCGATACAAATCCTCTCGTACGTTTTATTAGCCGTGTGAGACAACCACTCACGATTAAAGACGACACCTTTTTGTTTCGAGTCAAACAGGAAGCTGGTCTACAAAATACTGTCGATCCAGAGACAGTCGTTAAAGCTGTGTTTGCTGCCACTAAAGATGAGTTGTCTGACGATCGCGTTCAAGAGATCAAAGGCTTTTTACCAGGTACAATCCGGCGCTTGTGGGATGAGGCATAGCGCTCCACTCGCTTGAGTAAGCAAAAACGAGCAATAAAAGCGAGTCGTAACTAACAGTGTGCACTCGCTTTTATTGTTTCTTCACTAGGGCGTTAAAGACGTTATTTAAGCAGCCTGACGATCGCAAATAAGACAACCTTTCAGCCCTTAGAGTCGTGTGCAAAATGCAGTTTAGTGGGTTGCCTGCAAAGCCTTGATCAAGCTTGCGTTACTGGCAGAAGCACACAAAACGTGTCGGCAACTATTTTGCTTACCAATCGTCACAGATAGTAAAGGTTGTGTTGCACCTGCTACCTCCATGTTTGGCACAGCATCTTTGCTGCTAAACGTCTGCCGCTCGACTGCACACAATCATCTAACTATTTCTTGTGATCAAGGAGACAACTATGAGTCAAGCGTTGCAAAATGTGGGCAAAACCACCAACCAAATCGGTAGGATTTTTGGGGTCTTGCTTGTTACCACGATCGCACTTCCTAGTTTGAGCAATGCAAACGCTCAAGTTCGCCCCTCGGCTCCAATTGTTAACCCTCCATTGCCGAGCGAGCAGCAGCCTCCCATTGCGACTCTCAGACCTAGCAACGGCTTGGTTGGTGTCAAATTAATTAATAAAACAGGGGCTGACATTGCTTATCAAGTGATTGGAGATACCCAAGTACGAACCCTGGCAGGACGATCGACCGCAACGCTGCAAGCGTTGAAAACGCCTGCTAATGTAACCTTTTACCGTCGCGATCGCGGCTTTCTCCTTGTCAGCCCGCAGGTGCCTACAACAGCCCCAAACACAATCGAGCTAACACTAACGGAAACAACGGATTTCGCTATCGACAAAACCGCACTCAGCATCGATCCCGATGGCGATGTGTACCTTAATTAGCAAGAGTTGTCTGTAGTTTGTAGCTAGTTGTCCTTTGCTAGAAGCGATGCAGCACTGACTCAAAACTACGGACTACAGACTAATCCGCGTTCACAATTTTGGGTACTTTGAAAAAATCGCCATCACGATCGGGTGCCGATCCCAGCATTGCCTCTCGTTCGGGGTGAGATTGCAATATATCTTGACGAAAGACGTTACTGACATCGATCGCTCGTGTCGTTGGCTCAACACCTGTGACATCCAACTCATTCAATTGCTCAAAGTAGCCCAAGATATCACCTAGCTGCATTGTCAGCATGGTCTCTTCGTCTGCTGTCAATTCAAGGCGGGCAAGATGAGCCACTTTGCGGACTTGTTCGCGATCGAGCATTAGTAGTTTTTGGGGATTAGTTGTTAGCTGTTGGTTCTAACAAAGTTAGCTTTATCAGTATTTTCCTACTTAGCTGCTCTTCTTTAACAACTAGCAACCAAAAACAAACAACTTTTTAGAAGTAGACATCGATCTGCGATCGTCCGGTTGTTTTCAGCCAGTTTTGCGCTTCGATGTAGTTGTTGGGCGCAACGCGAATGGCTCGTTTCCAGTATTCAGCAGCTTGCTGAAAACACTTTTCGGCTTCGTCCTCATCGCCTGCCTCTTTTGCCATTTCACCTTTGTAGTGAAAGATGACCGCTACATTATTAAGCGCTTGAGGCAGTCTAGGATTCACGTCTAGCGCTTGATCGTAGTAGCCCAAAGCACGATCGTGTTCGCCGTTGCTGGCATGGATCAGACCGATGTTGTAAAGGATGTAGCTGCGATCGTAATCGTCATCCTCTAGCTTGAGCGCTTCGTAGTAGTTATCTAAGGCTTCGGCATATTCCCCGTCACCCTGGGCAGACATCCCGTCGCGATAGTAAGCAAACGCTTCTTTCTCTTTCTTTGTGGCAGGCAGAATCTTCAGAATGATATCTGCCATGACCGTAAAGCTTTTGTCGATGAAGTTGTCGTTGCGTTGAGATCTTGGCATAGACCGCAAATAGTGGTGAGGGGAGTAGGAGAGTCGGGAAGACATAGCTTTACGACTGTTTACCAGTTTAGCGCTCATTGGGAACTGCCGCGCAGATGATCTAGGGCAGAATTTTGTTTGGCGATCGTGGGAACAAGTGGCGCAACAGCAGTAACACTGAAATCTCTGTGTGATGTGAGTCACCCAAATGAGTGAACTCCGTCAGTCTCTTGTGCTCAGTGCATCACACGTAGACGAGACCATGTTCACAGGGCGAACCGCTTTTTATCACTCATCAAAAGAAACAAGTCGCGCATAGTGAGGCTCAGGACATCTACTTAAAGCTTGAATCCTTCATGTGGCGAAATATCAGTACACGCTAACTCATTCAGTAAAAGCACTGAAGCGCGAGACTCCGCACCTTGCAGGTTGTACTGGCTGTCTGAGCGGTTAGGTATTCCTTTTCAAGCTACGTGCGTGTATCGCACGCCTTTCACTCACACCTGCTGACGCAAAAGCCAGGGACTCGGCTACCACACCACGCCCTGGCTAACTCCACCTAGTCATTGAGGAGCTAAGATCTCATGGTAAACAAAAAGAACCAAATGGCAGACTGGCAAGCACAATTTACCAGTCGGTCGTTAGAGCCGATGGGTCTAAAAGCGCTCCCTCTCTTAAATAAGCGGGATTACGCCGATGCTGACATCATTCACCTGGCTGCGTTCATTCGAGACAACCCCAATCCAATTCTGGCGTTTAGTCCCGATGGCGATGTCATCAAGACCAATCCCGCGGCTGTGAAGCTACTCAGACGTTTACAGGTGCCGCCAGGAGCAATTCTGCCAGCAGATCATCCGCAGATTGTAACGGCTTGCCTGACGGGTCACAGAAAGGAATGCACGATCGAAGTCACCGTCAACAATATCTACCTGGCACTGACCTATCGATCGCTGCCTGCTTTTAAGCTGGTGTACCTCTATGCGATCGAGCTAACCGACTATCGGCAAGCAGAGGCAGAACTGCTGCGCATTGCCTCAAAAACGATCGACCTGGCAAAACAAGCCGTGTTGCAACTCCAGGCATTTCGCAAAACGCTGCCGCAACCGATCGTGCCAACAGTGGCAATGTCTCAGTCAGAAGCATTGCACCAGGCAAGCTTAACCGAAATGTTTGTTGCGATGGACGGTTGTGTGTTTGCATCTGCGATGGGAGGCACAGAGTAAGGCGACTAGCGGCGAATCGAATTCGGGCTACATAAACGAAGTCCGCGCAAGCGGACTAATGTTCTGTCAGCGAGCGATCGTCACGACCAGCGCTCGCTTTGCGGCATCATCAAGCGAGTAAACCAGGCGGTAGTCGCCTATGCGGTAGCGGTAGTGTCCGGCAAATCTCCCTTTCAAGGCTTTAATGTTTGGATGGGTGCGGGGAGTTTGTTGAAGTTGTTCCAGGCAGCGTGCAATCTTTTTGGCTAACGCTAACTCTGCTGAAGCATAAATTCGCTGCGCTTCCTGCGACAAAACGACTTCATACATCAGAACGAATCGTTCTCCAATTGGCTATGCGTTCTTCGGCAATATCCTGTTTGCCTTTTTCAAACGATTCGATGAACTCTGGTATATCGAGCAATTCCTGGGTAGCTTCTTCGCTGTCTTTTTCGTCTAACGCTGCTAAAAAATCGGCAGCGATTTGAAGACGCGCATTGAGAGCTGTTCCAGGTAGCTCTCAACGCGATGCCGAATATTCGTTGTGTTGACTGCTGAATCCATAGGAGCAACCGTCCTCGCTGACTCTCTTCTAGTCTCTTTCGATCCTACTCCCTACTCCCCACTCCCTACTCCCCCAGCTTTGCAAAATGCTCCTCCAAGGACTTGTGGATAAACCGAACTGACCAGTCAGCGCTTCGCGAACGCGCCCACCGACGCGCTGAAGGAAGAGCCGCATTCAAGCTTCATCAGGACGTTACAACCGAAAAGCTTGTAGCAGGCATTCATTCAATACTTGCGTATACTGATTACCCAGTTTGCCCAAGCGCCTCCCAACGAGCTGACTATTCAGCGTTGTTATTCTTGTCACCCTGACCTTTGATGAAACACGCAAGCCTGTTTGGGCAAATTCTGGATCGCCTGCGTTCAACGCAAACTCATTAGCCTCAAGAGCGCCAACGCTTTGAGACGAAACAAAGCAAAGCGTAACCTCATCCAGCTTAGCTGCAACCGCAAGGACGATCGCGGGACGTAGCTTGGTTTGATTTGGGTCTGTAAACGGAAACTCGACGAGGACAAGATCACCTTTGCTTAGTGCCATGCGACGGGTTCACCATCATCGCGTGTATAGAGGTCGGGTTCATGGTTGAGAAACTCGAAGACCTGTCCCTGCTCCGTCAGGTGAGCCAGTTCTTGAGTAGAGGGATAGGGAACGTCTCCAAAGAGCCTGTCTTCGAGTAACGCGCGTTCAGCGGATGAAAGCGAGAAAATGACTTGCACTAACGATTCAACTAGCTGCGTATTCATCGTTCCAGAGATCTGCATGTTGCTTGATCTTACTGCGTGTTCTACTTCATTAACCCGACTCCCGACTCCCGTTCGGCTGAGCGCTCACGTCGAAGCCCATTCCTGACTCCCCCATGTTCGCAAAATGCTCCTGCAAGGACTTGTGCATAAACCGATAGCCGCCACCCACGCGCTGAAGGAAGAGACGCTCGGTGCAGTAGTCGAGAAAGCGGGCATAGTTCCAGGGAAGGGAGCCGCTGCGAAAGAGGACAAAGCGCAGCGAAAAATGCTGAATACAGGCTTGTCCACCCCCTTCCTGAAAGCTAGCCCAAACCAGAACGTTTAGTGACCCGGCAACGATACTCGTGACTTCAGACGGCTTCACGAAATGTCCGAGGAACTGCGCTAAAAAGCCTTGCGCTATTAGCCCAACGACAAGGGCGATCGTCGTCAAGATAAGCGTATTTTTGGCAGATTGAATTATGCCCTGGTTGGGGCGAGTACGAGTTTCGATATCAGATTTCAGCCCAACAATCAGCCCAACAATCAGCCCAACAATCAGCCCAACAATCAGCGATTGACGTAACGACCGCATAATTTCTCGTCGCGCTTCGCGCGACATTGAAATTTTAATTGCCTCTACCGTTTCAATCGTATCCAGCCCACCAATCAGCCCACCAATCAGCCCACTAATCAGCCCACTAATCAGCCCAACAATCAGCCTATAAAACCACTTTTGCTGCCTTGACTGCAACCAATTCGGCTGCATCTTCTCAATCAGAAACTCGGTTTGCGACTCGTGCTGTAGCTGTTTTGCCAACACAACAAGCCATCGCCGCGTTTGCTTTGCAGTTGGAGGGTGGCGCGTTCGGTAGGCTTGGCTGCTCATGTCTCGATGCAGCATTTCCTGAACATAAGCATCTAACAACAATGCCAATCGTTGGTCGGTTGAGCCAGTCTGTTGCCACTGAGTCAGCGACAAGCCTTTAGTAGGAGAGGAGCGTCATGCTTAACCACAGGGGCGTTTGAATGAGTGCCCACAATACGTCGTCCTGCCGCAACATCCGCCCAAGCTCCGGCTGGTTCGCTGCTGACAGATACGCCTCAATTTGGTCATCGGTCAGGGTTTGCAGCAAAATGGCTCCATTCAGGTGCATTCGGGTTTCGTCGCGTTGCTCTACTGGTGTCGCCTGCCAGCGTCCCCGCACGACTTTTTCGTATTCTTCTCGCCGACAGCACACTACTAACGAGAGTGGTCTATCTTCACTCTCCAACCAGTGGTTAATTGCCTGTACGCACGATTCTTGACGCTCCGGTTTCACCTCATCCAGTCCATCCAGCAGGGGCAAAAGCTGTTCGTCTGCCAGCCATTGTTTGCCAACGTCTTTCCGCACGCCGTATTTTGACTTCAGTTCTTCCACCAACCAGGCCGTCATCGTCTGCTTCGGGTCTTTCCACGACGACAGGTTCAGCAGCACCGGGATGAATGCTGTGGCATCTTGCTCGGCTCGATCGCACAACTTCTCCGCTAAATCCAGCATCGTCGTCGTTTTGCCTGCCCCTGGCTCACCCAAGATTAATAGCCTGCCATCGATGCCTGAGCGATCGAACACGTCCAAAATAGTCGTCCCGGCTGGCAACGCTTCCGGTGCTTTTGCGCCAATTTTGACCTCTGCGTCTAAGGGTCGCCTTACATGTTGCGGTTGGGACTGCTTGCCCAGGGTTATAAACACGGCATTGTGCAGCGATTGAGCGAGCCGCGAGATCACTTCCTGCTTGACGGCTTGCAGCAGCAGCATTTCATTGCGCGATCGCGTCTGCACTGGCTGATTGACGACCGTGACCGAGCCTTTATTGTCGATGTTAAAGATGTCGCGATCGGCTTGTTGTTCGCCCGGTTGCTTCATGCTCACGATCCACCAAATTTGTTGGACTGTCCCGCGTTATCGATGTTGAAAAGATCCCGTCCTGCCGTCTGGTTGTAGGTGCGATCGCCGCTGGTGTTCTGCACATTGATGATCTGTTGCGCGATCTGCTTGATCTCAGTGGCAAACGTCTCATCCTCCAGCATTTCCAGGTCGAGATATTTCGTTACTTTTTCTAACGCGGCTGGCGTTGGCTGTTGATCGGCTTCAACGATCGCCGTTTCAGCGCGATCGTTCCCCTTAAACTTCGCTTGAATCTTGTCGCGCAGGCTTTTGATTAAGTCGATCGCGCCACCCAGCGACTTTTTCGCCAGTTCGCCGCCGCCTGCTTTCGCAAATTCTTCAAAGGCAATTCTGGCGATCGCGCCCGCCGTGAGGACAATTACAGGTTCCATAGCAAACACTTTCTGCGAAGGGTATCTCTTTTCTACACCAGATTCTCTCTGGTTTCAGAAACATGCGTTTGCTACGCCACCGAGCGATCTTGCTAAGGTTAAGACTGCTACAAGCGCCACTGGTCAAGTTCAAAGGCTAAGCCCGTCTGCGTGGACTCATGGTAGAAGCGGGTTCTGCAACCTGCGGCAGATTGTAGCCCTGTGGGTATGGCTCTGTTAGTGCCTAGCCGCGATTTTGGGTTGCCAACGCCTGACCTTGGAAGACATCCTCTTAACAGTCAAGCTTGAATCGCTCTTGCTTAATCAGTCTTACTAATGATAAAACCTGACTTTAATGTTGTTAGTGTTAAAAAAGCTGTCAAACTAGATTCGTCGTTCTCTTGCTGGGAGCTGTCTCTTAATCCAGCGTTGCCCAGGTTGTTAATCCCCAGGTTGTGAGTATGAACCCTGACATTAAAGAATCCGAATTTCCTGATACAAGCCCTTCAGACGTTGTTCCCGAGACAGACTTGCTCACGGATGAGCCACTTTTGTTGCCGCCTGCCTCTGAGTCAGAAACAAGCCAGCAACTGAAGCAGGCTGGCGATCGTATTTATACGTTCTTGTCGGGGCTGCCCGACTATTTGTCTGATTTTTTTGGCGAGTACAAACGACCAATCATTACGTTGGGTTTGATTTTTGGGTCGATCGTATCGGTCAAATTGACTCTCGCCCTACTCGATGCCATCAACGACATCCCCTTGCTTGCACCCACGTTTGAACTGATTGGCTTTTCCTATACCGCATGGTTTATTTACCGATATTTGTGGAGAGCCTCCAACCGAGAAGAACTTGCAGGTAGCTTCGGTTCCTTGAGAGACCAGGTTCTAGGCAGAGGCACGCCTAAAGTCTAGAGTCTATGCAACCGCAGTCACGTCAGACGCGGCGCCTTGCGGAAACGTGCCCTTATTGCTTGCGTCTTTTGAACCTTGAGGCAACTCATCCCTGAAGCGAAGGGCGTTGCTGATGAGGGCACTGCTAATGTTTTTGCTTGGGGACTCATAGCTAAAGACCGATCGCGTCATTGCCTCGATCGCGAGTCCATATGGCTACTCGGCTCCAAAGCCGACTCACCCGGAAAATGTTCGTTCACCAGCGCACCCACATCACGGGCAGAGACGCGACTATAGCGAGTTTTCTCAGGCATGAACACGACGTTGGGACCCGCCTTGCAGTACTTCATGCAGCCTGTCCCTTGAATTTTGACATCCGTAAGATGTCGATCGCTCAAAGCTGCTTCCAGCGCCTGACAAACCGCTTTACCGCCTCGTTTCATGCAGTCTGACTTCTGACAAACCAGAATTTTGGCGCTAGCAGCGGGTTTGGGCACAGTTGGTTTGGGCACAGCGATCGACGACGCGTCTGTCTTTCCAGGAGAGAGAACGCTGATTTGATAAGCTTTGAGCGTTGGCTGCTCATGTTTGTGGCTTGTTTTCTGTTCACCCCAAACTTGAAGCCATGCTCCAGGGATTGTGTCTTCACCAATTGCAGTACGCGCTTCCTTGGCGAGTTTAACGCTGCACTCGCCATCAGCCGTCAGCAGCCGTAGGCGTTTGGGCGTGCCATCTTCAAACACACAGTCCAATAACCGCCCTTCCAGGCTGAATGTCGATCGCGCTGTTTTGCTCATAGTACCGTTCTGAAGATTGTGAGAGAGCTTTGTTGAGAAACTTATTCAATAAGCTCATTCACTAGGCTACAACAAAACGCTAGGCTTGCTAGCCCCTTCCAGCATATGCTCACTCTGTTAGGGCGATCGGTCAGTGCGATCGTGCCTGAGACAAAATGAGTCCTATTACCCTTAAATGTCCTTCTATCGGTCGTTCCGATGAATAATAGAGTAGTGAAGTGCTATCGGTTGAACCTATGCCAACGCTCGACTCGGAAAATTTGACCTTAGAAGCGGCGCAGGACGTGTTGAGGCAGTTTCTTTGTGTCGAGCGCTCAGCAACATCCGAAGCCTCACTCGTGCGGCAGGCACTCTTGTTCGTCGCTGCTCATTCTGACTATCAGATCTTGGGGATCTGCGCTGACACGATCGAGCAGGCAGCCATAGCACTGAAAGCGTATCTCACCGCACTAGGCTATGAAGCAACGCCTGAAGTCGCCGCAGTGGAAGGCTCTGTGTACGTCAAATTCAATCCCCGGAGCGATCGCTGCCACGTTGCGCCCTACATTGGCACCCATCGCGGTGTCCTCGTTTCCTGCCAATCTGCCTACGATGGCGACATCAATGAAACATTTGGACATTTGCCGTTAGATTTATTTGAAACGTAGAGAGTGCGGCATCGGGACAAGCCTAAACTTCAACACTCACTCCCATCGCCTTACCGCCTCATCCCCTCACCTCATCACTCCTTCTCCTCTCATGCCTGTAGATTCGCTGCCTTACGCCTTGCTAGAGCAACTCCGCGATACATTGCGTCCAGGGCAGCGAGAGATTGCGCTGTGGCAAGGAGGTCCGTTAGCAGTTTCGGCAGTGCCCGGAGCCGGGAAGTCTACAGGTATGGCAGTGGCAGCCGCGATCGCCATTGCCCAGCATCAGCTTCACGCGCGTCGTCAGCTAGTGGTTGTGACGTTTACGCGATCGGCTGCCGCGAATCTTAAAGCCAAAATCCGTCAAAACCTGAACGTCTTGGGTTTACCACCAGGAGGCTTTGTGGTGCAAACGCTGCATGGGCTTGCCTGGGCGATCGCGCGTGCCCATCCAGAGCGGTCAGGCTTGAACTCGGACAGCGTGCTGGTCACGCCGAATCAGAACCATCGGTTGATTCGTACCTGCGTTGAGCAATGGATCTCGGCGAATGCCCGTCACTATCAAATTTTGCTAGAGGGACGACAGTTTGACGGCGAGGAAACAGAGCGTCTGCGCCGACAGTCTGTGTTGCGATCGGAAGTGCTGCCTGCCTTAGCGACGACGGTCATCCATGAAGCAAAAAGTTCGGGCTTAGTGCCAGATGCTTTGCGATCGCAGAGCAATGAGATTGATGATCCCTACTCCATCTTGACGATCGCAGCGGGACTGTACGAGTTTTACCAAACTCAACTTCGCTTTCGGAACCTGATCGACTACGACGAAATGATGTTGGCGGCGCTGCGCGTTCTGGACGATCCTGCTGTACGGCAGTCCTGGCAGCAGCAAGTGTTTGCGGTCTTTGAGGACGAGGCACAAGATTCTAGCCCACTACAGACGCAACTGCTGGAGATTCTGGCGGCTGATCCGGCTGAGCCAGAAAACCGCGATCGTGGCAATTTGGTGCGCGTTGGCGATCCTAACCAGGCGATTAACTCCACCTTCACGCCCGCTGATCCGATTTTCTTTCGGGAATTCTGCGAAGCGTGTCGTGCCCAAAAGCGGCTGGCAACGATGACTCAAGCAGGACGCAGCAGTCGTCCCATCATTGATGCGGCTAATTTTGTCTTGCAGTGGGTCAATCAATCCAACCTGGCAGGCGTTGAGCAGCCCTTTAGTGTGCAAACAATCCGCCCAGTGGCTTCAGATGATCCCCAGCCGGATGCCAATCCTACGCCTGAAGGTCAAGGGCTAGAACTATACGCGCCAGACGATGTGTATCAGACCGTGGAACGTATTGGTCAACGATCGCTAGCGTTGTTCAAAAAGAATGCTCAGGGACGAGCAGCGGTGCTGGTGCGTACAAACGATCAGGGGCGCTTTGTGGCGAAGGAACTGCACCGTTGGTATGGGGATAAGCTGCCTGTGTACGAAGTGGGACAGCGCGATCGCCAGTCTCACGTACCAGCCGAGATGCTGACCTTACTGCAATTTCTCGATCGTCCCCACTCACCCGACAACCTGAAAGCTGCCCTCACCGTTTTGGTTGCCCGCAAGCGCATTCCCACCCAGGATCTCAATGCGATCGTCAGCTTCCCAGAACAGTTTTTGTATCCAGGACCCCTCGACCCCGCGCAACCAGACCCTGTAGTTGAAGCGCGTCGCTATTGCACCAGTCTCCTCAACGCTCGCTTACAGCTTCCAACCGCCCAACTCATTCCCTTCCTGGCGCTGACGCTCGATTACGAGCAAACTGAGCTGGCAACCGCCGACAAGCTGACAGAGCGTCTTGCCCAGCAGGCAACTGGTAAGCACGCGCTTCCAGCCATTTTGAGTCTCCTGAATGAGATTGTTACCTCAGAGCAGTTTGAGCCAGTCGAGACAGACGATGCAGAAGAGCGCTACGCTCGCCCAGGGCAGCTTACCGTCATCACCATGCACAAGGCGAAAGGGCTGGATTGGGATTATGTGTTCATCCCCTTTCTGCATGAGCAGACCATTCCTGGCAGCCAGTGGATTCCGCCCCAGGCGCAGTTTCTTGGCGACTTTACGCTGGCAGAAGTCGCTCGTGCCCAAATTCGCGCCAGTTTGCACAAGCAGTTCCCCTTGCCGTCGATCGATGCTGCCTGGGAACGCGCCAAAAACCTGAAAACCGCTGAAGAGTTTCGCCTACTCTATGTGGCGATGACGCGGGCAAAACGTTTACTGTGGCTATCAGCAGCGCGGAAAGCCCCGTTCACCTGGAATAAGCCAGAAAACTTGCAGGATCGTGACCCGTCTCCGATCGTGTCTGCCCTAAAGGAACGGTTTCCCGCCTCTGTAATGACTTAAGACGTTCGGCTTTCCGATCGGGAAAATGAGAGCTTAACTGTGAAGATTAAGGAGACTAATGACAGTTAAACTCACGCTTTTTTCATTGAACGCTAAGATTAGACGCTAAGTGAGAGCGTTTAGACTGTGGACAGCCAAGCGCTTGAGAAAGACTGAATCAAAGCTGTACTTGGTTTCCAGCGCCAAAGTTTCTGACTGAGCGGCACAGCGTCAGAGAATCGGTTAAGGTGTTTCTGAGAGAGTGTTGCAAAAGTTAACAGAGTCGTCACATCGTTTAGATTGCCAAAAAGGCTGAATGGAGGCTCCAATGGAAGCCCGCTTGATTAAATTTCTGCAAGAAGAACTGGCAATCTCGGATTCCGCGATCGCCACCGTTAAACGTCACCAGGAATTTGACGTTACTCTGCTGCCCATGATCCTCTGGCAGTATGGTTTGGTGACGCTAGAAGAACTCGATCGGATTTTCGACTGGCTCGAAACGGCGTAATGGCGCAGAGCAGTCTCAATTACTAACGTCGTTTTGCCGCTTTATACATGGGGGGTGGTGGCGGCATGACGGGTGCCTTCATGTGGTTCATTTTTTGGTTTAGCTCGCGGATGCGGCGAGAGAGTAGGCGAATGATGTTAACGGCGATGCCAGGGGTTTCGTCGATCGCCTCGTAAAGCTGCTGCTGCGTCAGCACTAGACAATCGCACGGTGCCAATGTGGTCACGGAAGCGGAACGCGGTTCAGCGTCAAAAAGGGACATTTCGCCGAAGCAGGTGCCTTGCTCAAGCTGCACAATTTCCTGGTTGCCAATATGAACGCTAACTCTGCCCGAAACGACGACATAGAGCGATCGCCCTTCCTGCCCTTCTGTAAAAATAGTGTGGTTGGTTGGAAACGACAGCTCGTCCATAATGGATGCCAGACGCACTAGAAAGTCATCCCGCAGCTCTTTAAAGATGGGGACTTGTCTGACAAACAGTAAGCGATCGACGCTGGTTAACATAAATCGACGACGGGCAGCTTGAACTGGAGCTGAGGCTGTAGGCTTTAAACCTGAGACGATGGGCTGTGGGCACTTGCCTTGAGCCTTAGATATCGGGTGCCATCGTCTAATGTCGATAGTCCAAAGTCCACGACTAAAATAGGCTTTGCTTTAGAATGCCCACGATGCGCTTGCAAACCCTACTAGATCGGTTCAAAGCCAGTCCGATTTGGGAAATCAATCACATTATTGCCTCGTTTCGCTGCCTGAGTAACTGTTTTTGTTGAATCTGACCCAAACTCCCGCATGAACGCTTGCACCTGATCGGCAACCAGAGGATCTGGATCGTGCGTAAGCATCGGCGATAGCTTCATCAAAGCACGAGGCGATGCCATTTTGAGATACGCCAACACCGATTCGCGCACGAATCCCCTCGGATGTCGCAAGCACGCGATCGTTTGTTCAGGGGTCAGGCTCCAGCGGGTTTGGCGTGCCAGATGAAAGCAGCAGGCTAACGACCAGTCAGATAAAAAGTGGCGCAGATCAAGCAAATGGCGCAGTCGATCGCTTGGAGTCATCGGTTCATAACTCATCAAGTCTGACAGGCTTTGCAGTTTTTCCAGGTCAGAGTTGCGATCGAGCAAGCTCAATAAAGCACGCTTACTGGGAATATCAAGCGTGTTATCCAGAATTTCAAGTCCACGTGCCATGTTGCTGCGCGAAGTCGATTGCAGGTTAAACGCAGCGGCTTTAATGGATCCGATCGGATATAAGAACTTCATCAGCAGAAACAGACGCTCCTCAGCATCAAGCTGTAAGTCGCGCAAGGCACGCCGCAAAAGGTCTGCCTCATCCCCCCAGACTTGCGTCGGTGTCAGATCTAACAAGGCTGCATAGAGCTGCCCGACAAACATCAGCTCTTGATCAATCAGTCGCTCAATGCCACTTCTGCCCAAGCGATCGGCAACGCTATCAGTCCCCAGATCGCGGGGCATCTCGAGCAAAATACGCAGGATGCTACGGCGATCGATACCCCATGCCGTCATCAGGTGTGAAATGAGGGCATCCAGTGCTTCGTGAGTGCCAATTTGCCCGATCGCTCGCCAAGCATGAAGCCGCACCAGATCGGGTTTGTGCGTATCTTCTGCCAGCTCTACGAGCATCGGAATCGCGTCATTTTCCAGCCGCACCAACGCTTGCATCGCAGCTTCTCGCGTGGACTTGTAGTACAACCCACGCAGCAATGATGGATAGAATTCTTCAAGGTGGGTGGAGGCGATCGCTTCTAAAAGCGCACACCGCACGCGCAGCGATTCGTCCTGCAAAAGATCGGGAATATAGAGCCGCAAGGCTTGCAGGTAGACAGCTTCTCCTAAGGCTCGGCAGCCCATGACGCGCTCTTTTTCCTGCTTGTGCGTCAGCATAAACCGCAGCGTGTTGGTTGCCTCTGCCTTCTGGGTAGGACTACCCCGCCGCATCATCAGGGAAGCCGCCGTCCCTCGCACGACCGAATCGACTTCTGACCGCAGGTAGGGACGCAACTGACGAATATCAGGCTCTTCTTCAGTAATCCAGACATAGCGCAACGCGACAGCTAATACTTCTGGCGCTGGAGATAGGTCGATTAACGCGCGTACCTGGGACAAGTACGCTGCATTAGGGTATGCCAACATTGCCTCCAGGCTCTTGCGCTGCAACCCAGGCGACAGCTTCGCCAATAGCGGTGCCAGCACTTCGCCCACGTTTTTGTGATCAAGCTGGCTCAATAGCTCAATACAAGCACCTTTATGGGCATCTGTCCCAGGTTGATCGAGCGCTTCGATGACGGCTCGTTTCAGTTCACGCAGATCCACATCGCCACTGAGCTGTCCCCGTTCAGCGCTCATCACGAGTAGACCGACATACTTACTGCGGAGCAGCCAAATCGTAAAAACCCAGACTAATGAGAGGCAGACGATCGCAGGCAGAAGCCAATTTAGCCCTGCGTCACCAAAACTGGTATTACGGCTAAACCAGACCAGCACCAGTAGCGCCAGCCCGGTTGCCCCAGTTGACAAGGGTTCGGCAATGCCTCGCACAACAGACTGAATGCCACTGCGAACACTATCAGGAATGGGCTGAAACAGGACGGGACCGAGGCTTGCAAACAGCGTGTAGTGCAGCAATTCGTCGAGAAACTTGAGCGCCACGATGCTGACGAAAAGCCCCGCGACCCAAGCGGTTGGCGCGATCGTCATCGACACTGCCCCTAAAATGCCAATCATGCCCGGTAACAGCATCGCGGTCGCAAACACACCAATGCGTTCAATCACACGACTGGATGCCAACCACTGCATTGCTAGTTCGCAAATGCCCAAAATGGCGCTAAACCAGCCCAAGAAACTCGCGATCGCTGCGTCAGAATTTTGCTGCCCAAGCAACCGAGCGATCGCGCCTTCATTTCCGTGTAGCTGGAGCTGGCGGAGAAACTGAAAATCGATTAGCAGTAACAGCACCTGCGCCAGAATAAAAAACGTAAAGAGCAGCACGACATAACGCCGCAGCGGACCCTTTAAGTGACGACTCGCAAAGTCAGTCAAGCGATCGGCAGACGATCGCCGCAACGAGTCTGGAAACGCCTGCTGGTAAGACTGACCCAAATAAAAGAGAATGCCTGCTCCGATAATCATCATCAGACAAGCCATCGCAACGACGTTTTTCAGCCCTACCCACGTAATCAAAAACGTGAGGGAGAAGCCGCTGATCACATCGGCGACAAGAATGCCACTGCTAATAAGCGGGTAGGTGCGTTTGATCTCGCGAATATTAAAGAGCTGATTCGCTGTAATGGACGTATTGAGATCGTTGAGAACGTAGATTGCCTCTAGCCAGAGCCGCATGAGAAAGATCGTAATGGCAACAACCGTTGCTCCCCACAGCGACGATCGGTTATCGAGCCCAAACCAAAACAGCAGCAGCGGTACTGCCATCAGCAAGGCAGTGAGCACCAGCACCCGTCGGAGTGGCAACACTTTTTGCAGTTGCGAGTAGACAAAGCCCAGCCCTGAACCAATGCCAGCACTGGCGATGTAAATCCAGGGCAAGCCGTCTTCCGCTTTGTATTCTTGGAGAAACAGCGCCACCGTGCTCGCCTCAAACCACACCAGCCCGATCGACGTGATGGTGTAGAACGCAAACATCAAAAACGTGCGCTCACTTTCCTCTGGGCGAAGATTGACCCACCGCAGAAATTTCTGCCTCACCCCATCATCGATTAACCATTGGCTCTTGAGTTCCATGCCACGCTTGCGTCCTGTATGCATTGCCGACCCGTGATCGGGGCTTCACTCAAACGATCGCCCACCGATCGCTACCCTCTCTACTTTGCCATCGCTCACGTGCCATCTCAATTAAGCACATCTTTAGTCATTAGGCTTGCCTCAAACTTAAGAGTGCCTCGAACTTAAGAGTGCCCCGAATGGCTTTCATTGTAGAGAGCCATGGGCAGTTCATCGCAAAAAGTTCGTTATAACTGAGCGATCGTCACAACGTTTAGGACATGGGGATCAAAGGGGGTGTGGGGGCGTTGCCCCCAGCCAGGGGTGCCACCGTTCGACTGAGCGCTCACGCCGAAGCCCCTGCACCCCGTAACCCATCTGTCTCTTGCTATAACTGAGCGATCGCGTTAAAAAGACACCCCAGCGATGACCGGAGTGTCTACCCATGAACGGCAAAGCTAACCAACGCTGTCCATTATTTCTTCGGAGCCAGGAGCATCATCATATTGCGACCTTCACGCTTGGGTGCCTGCTGCACTTCTCCAAGCTCCTGCAAATCGCCCGCCATGCGCTTCAGCAAATCTTCGGCAATATCGCTGTGCTGAATTTCGCGTCCCCGAAACATAATCGTGGCTTTCACCTTGTCGCCGTCTTTCAAGAACCGCTTTGCCTGACTGATGCGCACGTTGTAGTCGTGTTCCTCAATCTTGTAGCGCATCTTGACTTCTTTTACGTCGACGGTATGCTGCTTCTTCTTCGCCTCACGCGCTTTTTTCTCTTGCTCAAACTTAAACTTACCGTAGTCCATGATTCGGCAGACAGGCGGATCAGCTTTGTCGCTGACCAGAACCAGATCCAAGTCCTTTTCTTCAGCGATCTGCATGGCATCGCGAGGAACCATAATCCCTAGCTGCGCGCCATCTGAGTCAATCACTCGAATCTTTGGAAAGCGAATCCGTTCGTTAATGGCTGGTAAATCGCGGTTTGGTCTTCTCTCAATTCTTTCAATCACAGGCATTTAAGGTTTGGCAAAGTAAGGGTTGACAACGGGAAGTCAGTCTTCAAGCGTGGACTGGATGGCGTGTCGTCAATCGTCAGAACACAGATAGTATGAATGACCAACTGTGAAGTGAATGCGGACTGGCATACTTGCTATTCTACTCAGTCCGCTGAAAATTCTGCCTAATTGTTACGTAAGTTCCAAGTTGGTCTAGTTGGCAGCGGTTTAAAACCACTGCGTCAACGGCTAACAATAACGGCTGACATCCTGACTACATTCGTCAGCGAGGTAGCAGAGCGCTCGGAACCGTAGTGCGACCACCTGTTCGTAAAAGGGGTTGAGCTTGCACAGGGGTGGAATGGAGCAGAGGGTACGATCGAAAAGCTTAATCGTTCGTTCAAAGGGACAGCGAGCCGGGATCATTTGACAGAGAAGGTTTGCTGTTTTGGCATCGCGGATTTCGATCGTGTCAAGCCATTGACGAAGCGGATGAAGGGGCGCAAACCGTTTGCGCGCTGGGTCGGGTTGCGCTGCCGTCACATCAATGGAGCTTTCTTGAGCAGTCCAAACGATTTGCTTGGCATCTGAACTGGAAACTGTAGCGTGAGTTTTCATTTCTTGCTCTCCGGCATGAAGGGTGAGAGTGTGAGGAGTGGAAATTTTCTGGCGATCGCTTGGTGATTAGTGCGGACGGGTCTCTAGAGTGGGTCGAAGGTGGAGCGAATCGGCATGTCTGTAGTGTTGTGATTAGTTCTTGACTGCGACAAGCCTATGCTGACCGTATTTGAAGAAAGATTAATGGGCAAGATTACTGAAGTTCTGTTGCTTCGTTTTTGAATTTCAGGGACTTTACCCAGGAAAGGCTTGAAAGCAGCGTTAGGAGAGAGGCAAAGACTTTTCTCGCTCTGCTTCCTTTCTAGCTCTGTCTATGCTTAAACCTGTAATGATCTGTGACACTTCTGGCGTTTTCACAAGTGGCAATAGAGAATAGCGCTACACGTTTGTTTTAATTCGTCTACCTTCGGAACGTTATGCGTCTTTCCCACCGTCCGCCGCCACCTGAAACTGAAACGCGAACCCGCATCTTAAAGTCGGCGCTGCGGTTGTTTGCAAAATTGGGTTATGACGGCACAACGACCCGTGAACTGGCTGAGTCAGCAGGGATCGCAGAAGGCACGCTGTTTCGCTATTTCCCGAACAAAAAGGCGATTTTGATTGAGGTAGCAACGCAGGGATGGGTTGAGATCCTCACGGATTTGCTGACGGAATTGAGCGAGATGGGCAGCTACAAGGCAGTCGCTCAAGTGATGCGGCGACGAATGCTGAACCTGCATAAAAATGCTGACATGCTCAAGGTGTGCTTTATGGAGGCGCAGTTTCACCCAGAGTTGCGCGATCGCATCCAGCTTGAAGTCATTAACAAAATGACGGATGTGGCAGAGGTCTTTTTCCAATCGGCGATGGATCAAGGGATTTATCGACGCATGAATCCCAAAATTGTGGCGCGGGTATTCCTGGGCATGTTTGCGGTCGCGGGGTTCAGTCAGGACACGATTATGGGAGAAGGGTCGTCGCCTGCGGAGATGCAAGAAATGGCAGAGGGGCTGGCGGATATTTTTTTGAATGGCGTTTTGGTGAAGGATGAGGGATGAGAGAGGAACGTCTTGAGTCTTGAGTCTTGAGTTTTGAGTTTTGAGTCGAGCCATCAGCGCTCACTGCCGCCTCTGCTTCCCTTGCGCCCCCACTCTTTCTGCTGCCTCTGCGCCCCTTCCGATGAGTTATTACCGTCAACAGCCTGATGTGTTTGCGATCGCCGACCTTCACACATTACGTGGAGAAATTTTGGCATGTCCGTATTTTGCAGTGAACAATCTGAACCGCGATTTTGTGGGCACGAAGGGCTTTTCAGTTGTGTTTCAGCGCACTGGTTTGAGCATGGTGCAGCAGCAGTTTCCCTTTTTTGTGCCCTATCTCGATCGTGCCCTACAGCCGCACTGCAATGCGTTTTACCTCAATCCGCTGCTGCTGAAGGAGGGTTCACGGGTTGATCCCCATATTGATCGATCGCTGCGGTCGTACTGCAAGACGGTGGAACCACCCGCGATCGTCAGCGTCCTTTACGTTCAAGTGCCGCCTGATCTGCAAGGGGGTGAACTGGTGCTAAGAAACCATCGGCAACAGGTGGGGCAGATTAAGCCAACGTTCAATACACTGCTGCACTTTCAGGGTGATTTAACACATTCCGTGAATCCTGTTAAAGCCAACGGCACACGCTTAAGCCTGGTTTGTGAGCAATACAGTTTGAGTGCGGCTGAGTTGCAGGATATTCCTGAGTTTACGATCGAATCGAGAGCTGCGAAGCCCAAACGGGTAGCAGCGAGACGATGACACAACGAGGACTTACGCAAACCTCGGAGGTTTTAGCAAAGCATCAAGCATCGTAACCAATGTGGTGGCTTAAACCTCCGAGGTTTTGGTCAAATGCGTAAAGCCTGTTGAAGCTTTCAAACCCGTTCAGACAACCAGTTTCTCTCCACTCCACATCATGCAAACTCTTGATAGCAATCTCTCGGTTATCGCTGCGTTGCAGGCTCGACGAGCAAAGCTGGCAGCATTAGTCGATTTTCCTGTACTCCTGTGGTCGGGGCAAAGCAGTCCGCGCAATTTTCGAGCCAATAAGTTTCCGTTTCGAGCCAGCAGCCACTTTCTTTACTTTGCGGGCTTGCCGCTGGAGGATGCGGTCATGCGGCTAGAAAGTGGCAAACTGACGTTGTTTATGGATGAGGCGAGTCCAGCGAGTGCGCTGTGGCATGGGGAAACACCCAAGCGGGCAGAGATTGCCGCCGCGATCGGTGCTGACGAAGCATATCCGCTCTCAGATCTAAAACCAGAAAAATCTGATAAGGGTGAGGTCTGGGGGGTAAACCCTGCAAAATGGGCAAGAGGAGCAGCAACTATCGGCGTGCAAAATGGTCAAACCCTTGCCGACCAGAGCATCGCGTTTCAGCGCAGCATTCTTCTTGATGTTAAACAGATTGAAGGTATCGATCTGGAACTGGCAGGGGCGATCGTCTCCTTGCGAATGATCCACGATGAACTCGCGCTGGCAGAATTACGAAAGGCGGCAACCGTCAGCATCACCGCGCACAAAGCAGGCATGGCAGCAACACTTAGTGCTGGCATTGAGGCAGAGATACGAGCAGCGATGGAGCGTGTCATCATTGCGAACGGGATGACCTGCGCCTACAGCAGTATCGTTACCGTGCATGGCGAAGTGTTGCACAACGACCAATACAATCACCTCATTAAGCCAGGGGATCTATTGCTGGCAGACGTGGGCGCGGAGGCAGCGTCAGGATGGGCATCAGATATTACCCGTACTTGGGCAGTGTCTGGTAAATTTTCGCCGACGCAGCGATCGCTGTACGATGTAGTACTGGCGGCGCATGATGCTTGCATTGCTGCCATTCGTCCCGGTGTGGAGTATCGCGAGCTTCACCTCTTAGCAGCACGAACGATCGCAGCAGGCTTAGTAGACTTAGGCATTCTGCGTGGACAGGTGGACGATCTGGTGGCTCAGGATGCTCATGCGCTGTTCTTTCCGCATGGCGTTGGGCATTTGCTGGGCTTGGATGTACACGATATGGAAGATTTGGGCGATCTGGCAGGGTATGAAACTGGGCGAGTGCGAAGCGATCGCTTTGGGTTAAATTACCTGAGGCTCGATCGACCGTTGCAAGCGCGTATGGTGGTCACGATCGAACCAGGTTTCTATCAAGTGCCTGCCATTTTGCAAGACCCAGAGCGCCGATCGCGCTATCAAGCTGTCGTGAACTGGGATCGTCTCGCTCAGTTTGCGGACGTGCGCGGCATTCGCATTGAAGATGATGTGTTGGTGACAGAAACAGGAGCAGAGGTGCTGACTGCGGCACTGCCGACGAAAGCAGAGGAGGTTGAGCAGTTGGTTCAGCACTAAGCAGCCTGTTTCTTGCTCAGTTCAAACTGTTCTAGACGCTGCACTCATACCCGTTAGAGCAAGTGAGGGATTGTTGACATCGTTGGCGATCGTGTTCTTCCTTATCCTTCTGTCCCAATCGTGTTCTGAACACCTTGCCTGATTAACGCATTCTGTAGCTTGAGAAAGAGGACTTGTGAGGGAATTACCACTAATATTGGTTGGATATTGCCGAAAATCCATAGGGAATCACGGAACATGGCTAATTTTGTAGACAAGATTGAGCGGTCTAACACGAATCCTAACGATCCTAGAAATCGCGAAGTCGTCCATGCTGCTTGGGATGATCCTCAAATTGGGAACCTTGCCACTCCAATCAACGCGTCTGGTATTTCGCGCGCTTTTATTAACAACTTGCCAGCCTATCGTCAAGGTTTATCGCCGTTGCGCCGTGGTATTGAAGTGGGCTTAGCGCATGGCTACTGGCTACTGGGTCCCTTCATCACGTTTAACCCGCTGCGGGATACAGAAGTTGGCTCAATCACGGGCTTACTCAGTGCCATTGGCACGCTTTTGATTGCCACGCTGAGCCTCTCGCTCTATGCCGCTAGCAATCCTCCCGGTCCGATCGCGACCGTTACTGTACCCAGTCCACCACAATCGTTGAACACGTCTGAAGGCTGGAACGAATACGCCACTGGCTTTTTTCTCGGTGGCGTTGGCGGCGCTGTGTTTGCCTACGGCTTACTGACAAACATTGCCTTATTCCAAAAGTACTTGAGTTTTGTCGCTCAATAGCGCCACGCTTCATGTTCATTCTGTGAAGAAAACCCAGAGCAGCACTGCCCTGGGTTTTTCTTCTTTAAAGAAGTACTTCAAGCTGCTTACAATGCCACGCTCAGAGAGTATCTAGGTAGAGTGACTGAATTAAACAGGTCTCATCTAGCTTCTAGTGAGCAATGAGGGGTATGAGCGATCGCCCACCTTCACGCTTTAAACTGCTCCTGAAGACTGTTTTAGAAGCAGCGCTTAGAGCAAAAGAGGTGAAAGAAGGTGCGGATCATCTGTTGCTTCACCATTGCTTGTCACTACTGTTAGCCCTCAAAGCTCTTTATCCCTTTTAGCTATGACACGGATCTTGCTTACAGGTATCACCGGACAGGTTGGTCAGGAACTTCAGCAAACGCTAGCTCCCTTAGGAGAGGTTGTCAGCGTCGGGCGCGATCGCGTCGATTTCTCTCAACCGGAGGCTGTGCAAGCAATGATGGAGTCGGTCAAACCGGCGATCGTCGTTAACTCGGCTGCATACACCGCTGTAGACAAAGCCGAAAGTGAACCAGACCTTGCCAAACTGGTCAATGCAGTTTCGCCCGGAGTCCTAGCCAAAGCAGCCAAGAGCATCGACGCAGGACTGATTCACATTTCTACAGATTATGTGTTCGACGGCACACACAGTTCGCCCTATCGAGAAACAGATGCGACGAACCCGTTGGGTATCTATGGTTCTACAAAGCTGGCAGGTGAAGAAGCGGTGCGTGCTGAGTGTGATCGTCACTTCATCATGCGTACTGCCTGGGTTTATGGCGCAAAGGGCAAAGGCAACTTCGTTAAAACCATGCTGCGGCTGGGAGCAGACCGGGAAGAACTGCGAGTCGTGACCGATCAAATTGGCGCGCCGACTTGGGCAAAAGATCTGGCAGGGGCGATCGCTCACCTCGCACCCCAACTCTCACTCGACACCGCAGGCACCTATCACTACACCAACAGCGGTGTGTGTAGCTGGTACGACTTTGCCGTTGCCATCTTTGAAGAGGCACACCAACTCGGCTTTCCCCTCAAAATCCAGCGCGTCGTCCCCATCACGACTCCTGAATACCCCACCCCCGCCAAACGCCCCGCCTTCTCTGTCCTCTCTCTCAAAAAAGTCTCGACGCTGCTAGGCACTTATCCTCCCTACTGGCGAGACAGCTTACGAGAAATGTTGTCGGAGTTGAAAGCCACAGATAGTTAAAGGGATAAATTACTGAGTAGTGCAATTATCAAAGTTTGGTAGGCAAACCCAGAAATGAGTGGACCTAAATTTGTTCATTTTTTTTCACCAGTTATTGAAGCGCTTAAAGAGTTAGGTGGCTCTGGTCGCCCCTCCGAGGTACGAGATGTTATTGCAAGACAACTAAATATATCCGAGCAAGAGAGAACAGATCTGCTAACTGGCGGCGCTCCGCGTTTCGATAATCAAGTTGCATGGGCTAGATTTTATCTTGTCAAGGCTGGTATTGTCGATTCGTCAAAACGTGGCGTTTGGAGTCTGAGCGATAAAGGTAGAGCGATTGAGTTACTGTCCTTACACGAGGCGTTATCTATTTTCAAGGAAGTTCATTCTGAGTTTCAAAGTGATGAAGTTCCTACTGAGGAAGCATATCCAGAAAAAGAGAACTCAGAAGAAAGTATCGCCCCAAATGACACAGCGATTCGTGATGACCCCTCTTATCGAAAGAAGCTTCTTGATATTTTAACCTCCCTCCCTCCAGAGGGCTTTGAGCGTTTGTGCCAGCGCTTGCTAAGAGAGTCGGGTTTTGAACAAGTCACAGTCACAGGGCGTTCAGGAGACGGCGGTATTGATGGGCATGGAATTTTGCAAATCAACCCGTTTGTGAGCTTCAAAGTGCTTTTTCAGTGCAAGAGATACACTGGCTCGGTATCTGCTTCGCAAGTCAGAGATTTTCGAGGAGCTATGATGGGTAGGGCAGATAAGGGAATTGTCATCACTACAGGAACATTTACATCTGACGCGCAAAAAGAAGCTGTTCGAGATGGTGTACCGCCAATTGAGCTGGTTCACGGAGAAAAGTTGCTAGACATGTTTGAGAATTTAGAACTTGGATTAGCACCTCGAAAAACTTTTGATGTAGATACTCATTTTTTCAAAGAGTTTCAGTTGCCAAGTATCTAAACAAGATTAGGATAAAATTAAGTTGTAAACCTATTTTGGGGCTCAAGATAGCTGGATATTATGCAGCTCAAATTTTTATCTTGGTTCATCCCTCTAAGCTAAACTTCAAATTTGTATCTTTGTTGGCTGGAGCAACTATCGCTCACCCCATACCAGCATAGTCTTTTACATCTATTGATCTTTTGCGTCTATTGAATCGGCAAGCTGGTACGATCGCATTACTTCCTGGATATAGCGGCTATCAGGCTTTTGAGGTACAGTAGCAGCCGTGGGTAAACCAACTTACCCAATCCTGTTTTGTGATTTCTGCAAAGGCATCATCCAAGGTCGTGAGCAAATCAGGATCGGTGCTTGCGCCAAGGCGACGGAGAAGGCTCTTAAGTTTGGATCAACCGTTCTCAATGGGTGAGCAATCGGGGGCGTAGGGGGGCAAATAGACGCGGCGAGACCCGGTCGCCGTGATCAAGGCTTCCAGTTCGGCACTGTTCACGCTGTTGTTTGAGTAAGGTTTCGATCAAACTTAAGGCGACTCCAAAGGTTTTTGCCCACTGGCGTTGTGAAAGATCACCGACCTCATAAGCATCGACAATCTTCTGACGCAAATCTAGGGAGTAGGCTCTCATATCACTTCTAAACCAGCTGTAAAATTCCTGTCCTCACCGTACCTGACTAGTATGAGAACCGCTATGGTCGAGTAAAAAGCTCGGCACTCTAAGTAAAAAGCTCGATCGTTCGAGTTCTGCACTGCATCGTTTGAGTTCCAGGCTCGATCGCTTGAGTAAAAAGCTCGGTGGATTGAGTTCAAAGGTGCAACGTTGGAGCTATAAGGATGATCGCGCACCCCATGCAGCGAAGTCCAGCCTCTACGGCAACCTCCTTTCCCGTTGGCGTTGACTCTTTTACCTTTGCACAAACGAATTTTTGAGCTAGTTTCGAGGCAGCGATCGCAGGAAAACAGACCATGCTGACCAAGCTTTGGGCGTTTCTGAACACAGACATTCAGGATTTGCACTGGAAACAAACGGCAGAGATCACCAAAACCGGGACGGATGCTGCGAAAGCGGTGTTTGATCTGGCAAAAACGGTGAAAGAGCAGCAGCCGAAGGTAGAAACGCTGAAGCCTTACATCGGGCAGATTTCGTCGTTGCTGGATGTGCTGAATGCGCCCTTTGCTCAGATTGTGAAAGACACGATTCCCTTTGCGCCGCTTGCCATCACCATTCTGAAGCTGGTGTGTGACTATACTCACAAGGAACCGAGTCTAGAACAATGCGTTGCTCTAGTGAGTCAGGTGGCATACCTGGAAAGTTTACAGGTCATTCTGAAGGAAACGCCTGATTTGCTCGATCGCCTGGGTGACGCGCCTGTTTCGGAGGCGATCGCCCTACAAATCAAAAAACTGGGCGACCTGGAAATCGACGATCGCGAAGCCCGCAAAGCCATCCTTTACTTTCACGAGTCAAAGCTGGCGACTGCGTTTAACACAGTTCTCCAGGCGCGGCTGCAAGAGGCGGGATTGGAAGCAACCGAGGCTCAAACGCTCACCGATCGCGTGGCTCGGAAGACCGATGAATCTATGCAGCCTGCGTTGGCTCAGGTGGGCGATGGGGTCAAACGCCTGGTGGAGTGGTATCGCGTCGGTGGTCGCGAGGTGCTGGAGAAATACCTCAGCATTGATGATTATCTGACGCAGCAGATTCAGACGCGCCCGCTGGAAACGGTCTTTGCGGAGAGCTTTACCTTTCGGGATATCTACGTGCCGCTGAACGCACAGTTCATTCAGCAAAGTGGCGAGGAGGATAAGGACAAGGAACCCGTTCAGCTAGAGCAGTGGGCAAAGGATTTGCTGAATGATGCCCAGAGAAAAGACCGGGTGATGTTCATTCAGGGTGGTCCTGGACGAGGGAAAAGCGTGTTTTGCCGGATGTTTGCGGACTGGGTGCGGCAGCACGAACATCCCCGCTGGACACCGATTCTGATTCGGTTGCGCGACATCCGCACGTTAGAGAAAGATTTTGAAGAAACCCTCCGCAAAGCCGTCGATCGCGACTTTGCCCGTAACGATTCTGGCTGGCTGACCGATCGCAACCTCCGCTTTTTGTTTCTGCTGGATGGCTTTGATGAACTGCTGATGGAAGGCAGAACCAGCGGTGGCTTAGAAGAGTTTCTGCGACAGGTGGGCAGCTTTCAGGCAAGCTGCAAAGACAACAGTGAGAAAGGACATCGGGTGCTGATTACGGGACGATCGCTTTCCCTCCAAAGCATTGAACGCCTCATGCCTGCCAATCTGGAGCGCGTCGAAATTCTGCCGATGGATGATGAGCTGCAAGCACGGTGGTTTACCCAGTGGGGCACATTGATTAACGCCGATCCGACGCATCTCAAGGCACTTTTGGCGGATGAACGGTTGCCCGATCGGGTGCGAGAACTGGCGCGGGAACCGCTGTTGCTCTACCTGCTTGCCGCCATGCACCGCGATGGGGAACTCAAGCTCGAAATGTTTGAGGGTACGGCAGGAGCTAAAGCCAGAGATTTGATTTATGGTCGCACGATCGACTGGGTACTGACGAAACAGCGTCCAGAGTGGCTCAACAAAGACATCACCGAACTTCAAACGGAAAGTCTTCGCCGCATCCTGGAAGAAGCCGGATTGTGCGTTGTGCAGTCCGGTGGCGAGTGCGCCCCCATCAAAATGATCGAAGACCGTTTGAAAGGGGATGATGGGGCAAAGTCATTGCTGGAGGACGCACGAACACGCCTCAAGGGTGATCCACTCAGAAATGCCCTCGCTGCCTTTTACCTCCAGCCTGGACGCGCAGGCAGTGGCTCCGTTGAGTTTGCCCACAAGAGCTTTGGTGAGTATTTGTGCGCCGGACGGATCAAAGAGAGCTTAGCAGACTGGGCACAACCCGGCATCCGACGGCAGGAGTTTTACATTCCCACCGAACAGATGGACTGGGAAATTTACGACCTGCTGGGCTTTGGTGGCTTAACGCCCGAAATTGTGGAATACATCACGGCCTATTTTGACCTGTGCTCAGAGCAATTCGACGCTGAAAAAATCGTCCGGCTGTTCAAGCGCCTGGAACATTTCTACATCCGCTGGTGTGACGGCGAGTTTATTGATGCGCTACCAGAAAACTTGCCGCAGAAAAAGATGCGGCTGTTGAAGGAGCAATTGCCCGATCGGTTGAAGAAGCAAATGCTCGATCGATCGAAATTGTTGGGACAACGCCAAATAGATGTTTACACGGGATTAAACGTTTTGATTCTGGCTTTAGAGATAAATCGGTACATTCAAAGTCAAGACAGTTTGGTGGACAAGGTTATTTTCTATCCCTTCGGAAATCCTGATGCTCTTGAAGATTCAATTTGTTGGGCTTCTTTAATTCAAATTATTAATTACAGCTATTCCGTATGGACAACAACTTTTTCAAACTTAGTGGGTCCCTTTCTTAGAGGAGCTAATCTTGGTCGCTCTTTCCTTTACAGCGCTAATCTTCGAGATCTAGACCTTAGTCATGCAAATCTCAGTAACAGCTACTTGAAGGGAGCAAACTTTCACGGGGCCAATCTTGGAGGAGCAAATTTTAGTGGAGCATTACTCGAAGATATTTCCTGGAATGAGCATACAAAATGGGGATGTGTGCAAGGGTTAGAGACAGCGGTGAATGTGCCGGAGGCGCTGAAGCGGCAGTTGGGGCTTGCATAACTAAAGCAGGAAGCAGGGGCATCTCTTCTCATTGTCGATTGGTTTGAGCACTGTCGATTACACCCAAAGACCTCCGAGGTTTTCAAAACCTCGGAGGTCTGAAAGCCCGCGCCAACCTCGATCGCGCAGATCTTAGAAATGCTGCTTTAAGCAATGCTAACCTCCTGGAAAGGAGTACACGGGGTAGGGACAGCGGTGAATGTGCCGGACGCGCTGAAGCGGCAGTTGGGGTTGGAGTGATTGGTTGAGGCAGATGAGCGTTCAATACACCTCATCGTGAGAGCCAATATCGATTAAAACGATCGCGTCTTCCTCTGCTTCCTCAACTGGCTCGAACGCGAAGACAATTCGACAGTCATAGTCAACTGAACATGCCCACAGGTTTTTCAGTTCACCCTGTAGCTTGTGAGTTTTGAGCGATGGCTTGAACGGATCAGCCTCTAACGCCAACAAAATCGCAGTAACTTTTGGTTGGATGCGAGGTTTTTTACGTACAAGCCGCTTCAACGCTCTGCGAAAGCTGTCATCCCAAAGTATGGTTCTCACTCGTCACTATTGAGTACGTCAGCTAACAAAGCAGCGACAGAACCCCGTTTGGCCGTTCCTGCCCGTACAGCGTTTAGTGTCTCTGCCGCGTTTTGAGCAATCTCTAGTCGTCGCTTCTCAATCCGGCGTTTTTGGATCAGTTCAAACAACAACGCCTGATCGTCGGCAGGCAGTGCATCCACGTATTCAACCAGGTCATGAAAGGGAATAGAAGGGTTCATCGATCGCCCATTCCTTAAACTGTGCCCCCACTCTACCAAGAAAAAACTCTCACCAGCGACGACAAGATCAGGAGTGTCCTACTCCCCACTCCCCACTCCGTTCGGCTGAGCGCTCACGTCGAAGCCCCACTCCCCACTCCCTCCCATATTTTTTCACCCAACCCCCTCCCATGATGTACAACATGGGCAGTGCATGCTCAGGCGAGTTAACATCGCCACAGTTCGCGTGAAGGGACGTAGGGTCAGATGGGACGAATTTTTATTTCAGCAGCGCACGGTGGGCAAGAGAATGGTGTGACCGATCCTGGCGCGATCGTCGGCGGCACTACAGAAGCCAGAGAGATGATCTTGACGCGCGATCTGGTCGTCACAGAACTGCGATCGCGCAGCTTTGAAGTCCTGTCCGTCCCCGATGACCTCAGCGCGATTCAGACGCTTGATTGGATCAACGCCCGTACCCGTAGCGGCGACATCGCGCTAGAAATTCATACTGATGCTTTTTCTAACCCATCGGTGCGGGGTACGGCTGTGTTTTACATTGCCAACAATACTCAGCGCAAAGCACAGGCTGAAACGCTGCTGCTTGCACTGCTGCGCCGCGTCCCTCAACTACCAAACCGGGGCACTCGACCGGATACAGCAACCGGGCTGGGCAGTCTGGCGTTTTGCCGACAGTTGGTCGCGCCCTCTCTATTGATGGAAGTTGCGGTGCTCTCCAACCCAGACGATCGCTTCATCATCCAGAATCAGCGACGGAGTGTAGCGCTAGGCATTGCTGACGGTCTAGCCACCTGGAGCCAGTCGGTCTCTCCGCCGACACCCACGCCGACCCCCACGCCGACACCCACACCGGGTCCGGGCACCTATCCGCCCTGCAACATCAATATCAATGGTCAGCTCTACGCCGAGCAGGGCATTGTGGTCAGTGGCAATGCCTACGTTCCCATTGATTTGGTCGATCGCCTGGGGGTCGATGTCTCCACTGACTCAAATGTGCGCCGCATCACCTACCGCAATATTGTGTACGTGCGGGCAGTTGATTTGCGCGATCGACATATTTCAGTCGCCTGGGACAACGCCAACCGTACAGTGTCTTTAAAGTCAAACTCACAGATTTGTCTTGGTCAGTTCGACAAGATTGCCGGACAGGGAAACACCTCAGAAGTGCAATTGTTGATGTTCCTCAAAGCCAATAATGAAGCAGCACTGACTCGCTATCCCGATATTGCCAAGCTCTACCGAGAAGAAGGCAGCATTGAAGGCATCGATTACGACATTGCCTTCTCGCAAATGTGTTTAGAGACAGACTTTTTGCGCTTTAGCGGTGCCGTTCGACCAGAGCAGAATAATTTTGGCGGACTCGGTTCAGTGGGTGGTGATTCTCAGGGCGCATCTTTTCCCAGCGCTCGTGTGGGCGTGCGGGCACAGATTCAGCACCTGAAAGCCTATGCCAATGCCGAACCATTAGTGCAGGCAGTTGTAGACCCACGCTTTAACTTTGTTGCCCGTGGCGTAGCTCCACTCGTCGGGCAACTCAATGGGCGTTGGGCCGCCGATCCACAATACGGTGACAAAATTCTTGCCGTGCTGAAGCGTCTGTACGAATCAGCAGGCTTAATGTAACGCCTGGAGCCACCAGTCATCCAGCGACAGTAACGGGGCACACGGCTGACGGCTGAATTGCACTGAGCGCTTACAGTGAGTGCTGGTATGCAACACATAGGAGCAAAGGCAAAGAGATACTGGGGCGGTTTAAGTTTAATTCCGGCTAGTGGCTTAAACGGTTATACGCCGATGCTAATGACTGCACAAAATGGAACTGAGCCTCAACGAAGGCTGGATTGCAAGAGAATGACGTGTAGCCGTTCACACGCTTCAGCGAAATCATGGTCTCCTCGCATCCGATGACTCGGTAGAAGGCACCATTTTCAGCCGTCAGAATGTCTCCAAGCTGGATCTTCATATGCTTAAACGCACGGATAACTGCTATGAGAGGATCAATGCTCTCAGTATTGCTCGGCAGCGTTTCACTTAGCGATCGATTCAGTAAAGAGTTTAGTGCACTGTATCAACTGAATGTGATCATTTTCGCGCTGCCTCATGGCGCTTCTTGGGATCGTGGACTAATTAACCTGAAACATTTCCCTTCTGTAGGGACGTTCCATGGAACGTCCCTACAGAAAGAATTGCACCTTATTAAATCCGCGTTCCTTAGCAAAGACTATCTGGCTGCTGCCGTTTCCAGACGGTTACTTGTGCTCCTGATTCAGCCGACGCTGCCACTCAGCATCAATTTTGGACACTTGCTCCACATCTTGCTCCACTAGATCTCGCTCGGTAGTGTAGGCAAGATCCGTGGTGCCAATGACTGTCTCGGTAGCAAATTGTTGAGCGTACGCAATCTTACCCTGTAGTTTGGCATCTGCCTGGTTAAGCTGCACCGCATACGACTGACGCGTTTCATTGCGCGCAGCGATCTTGCGATTGCGCCATTGAACCCAAAAATAACGCACCAGAGGCAAGGCTAGAAAGGCAGAGCCATAGCCCAAGAGCACCCAGTAAATCGATTGCACAAAGGCAACTAAGCCACCCAGCGCAGCGGCAGCAGCACCATCAGCAAGCAGCTTGCCCAATGCCAACGCGCCAATTAGGTTTACGCCACCCAAGCCGATCGCCAGCAAAAGCTGCCCGGAACCCGCCTGACTGAACCGCCAGGGAAATTCTTGGAAAGAAGCGGAAACTGGCTTTGGACGAGTTTGGGCGGCAGTCGCCTGTAACTCTGGAAAGTGGTAGACGATATCTCCTTCAGGGCTGACTTCAGGTTGCCCGTTAAACCGAGTCAAGACGGGCAGCATATATTCTTCGTACTCTCGGTGGTAGCCCTGACCGATATTGTCGAGATAGGGTGCAAGCTGCTCTGCAACTACGGCTCCGCGCTGATTGCGGATGACGGTACCGATCGCCTGCCAGCGTCGCTCTTCTAAATCGGCGTTAGGGTTACCATCGCCAAAGAGAAAAGAGAAAATTGCCTCTAAAAAGTTCAGCTCAGACTTGTCGCTGTGCCGCGATCGCTGGAGGTTTTGCTGACGTGGATGATCGTAGTAGCCAGGAGAGAAGAACAAAAAGAAGTCTGACCCAAACCCCAGATGCGGCATAAAGACGGCACCACCGCCAGAATCCTGGCGATCGTCGCTGTCGCGGCTTGAGTTTGCGGCTGTAATGATAAGGACGATCGACAGCAAGATCAGCGCAATGGAAACCATCAGCACAACGCCAAAGGAAATCCGAATGAGATAGAACAGAATTTTCCAGACTTTGCCCCACCATTCCTGGAGCTGTAACTGCAAGTACTTGCGACGCAGCACCGTGCGAAAATTCTGGGGAAATAAGTAAACCACCTCGCCGGATTCTGCGACTTGGAGGTGCCCACCGGCATCGGAGGCAAGCGCCAAAAGTCCCTGCTGGGCGAAGTTTACGTTTAATCCTGCCTGACTGGCAACGTCGCCAACCGTGACGCGGTAGTCGAGGCGCTCAACCGCTTGCATAATGTCGGGATTCGGAGCCATCTTGGTTCCTCTGGAAAGCCGTTACTCTCTCTAGTATAGAAGCTGCCTTTCTTCGTATGGGAGGGATCATGAGCGATCGCCTTTTCTCTCCACCCTCTTCCTGACGTAGGAGGCATTGCCATCTCGCACCAGGAGCTGATGTTGGGCAAAAGCGACATCCTTGACCCGCAAACGGAACCTTTCGCACAACCGCAATCCATTGCCCACGTAACTTCACCGTCAACTGCTGAACGCCTCAGATCTGTTGAATGCCTGCCTGCACCTCTGTTTTGCTCAAGACCGTAGGAAAGTGCTGGGTGCGTTTTGCCCAAATTGCGTTCACCTCAGACACGTCCAGCTTCAAGACCTTCCGGTACAGAAAAAGAATGGCATTGAGTGCCTGATTTTGAGTGGAAGCAGCGACCTGCTGTTGGCTGCCAGTCAGAAAGACCTCAATCTCTGCTCACCCCATCTCACGCGGATGACGCTTTTCATGGAAGAGGATATATCGTTTTACCCATTGCACGTAGGTTTCTTCCGTCCGGTAGGCATAATGCTTAAGCCGAATCACATCACGTAGTTGGTCTAAGAGCTTTTTGGGGCGAGGTTCCATAACCGTCAAGTCACAATGCTAAACATGTGTCTGATGATACTCTTTGTTTTACCCGTACACATCTGAAGATATGCGGAAAGTTTCCTCAGATCCACCTCGATCGGCGTATTATAAAGAAAGTTTCCTCAGATCCACCTGATTTGGGTGGATCGCAAGAAAAAATCTGCCTATCCACCTGATTTGGGGTGGATCTGAGGAAAAAATCCGTCTAATAACAAGTTATACGCCTAGAATTCTGGAAAGAATACTATAGCGGTTCCTCTTAACATGAGGTACACGTTGGACAGACAGGGCAAGGGTTTCAGTTTTTTATTCGTACCGCACCAGATCGGTAACTGCTATACTTCAGTAATAATACTGAAGCTAAATTATATTTGGAGATAGCTTTATTATTCAAGCGTATATTGTGGAAAGCTCAACCGATATTAACTGCTAACAGTCCATCCATTCACATGAATATTCCAAGTGCAGGAGAAGCAAGAATAAGATTTTTTGACAGCATCTACCGCCCCAATGTAAAAAGAGCAAACCCCCAAAAGCCCTTTGACAATTTAGATGGAGGTACTCGCGTGTTGAGCAATGAAACAGAGTGTAATCAGTACATGGCTCTTTACTGTGGGCACCACTTCTATAAACTTTGTTCAGCATACAGCTCTACAAGATTTGAAAATATCGAAGGCAGGAATGTAGAGATCGTCGACTGGGGTTGCGGTCAAGCACTGGCGACCTGTATTTTAATTGACTACCTTATCAATATAGGTATCAAGTTGAATGTGTCATCTATTACGCTGATAGAGCCATCTGCGATCGCTTTGCAATGTGGTTGTAACTATGTCCGACAGATGTTCCAAAATGATGCAGCAGTTGACTCAGCGATACGAAAAGTTAGTAAATACATAGATGAATTGTCAGTTACTGATCTGATTTCAGACTCCGGTAATATCAAGATTCACCTCTTCTCGAACATAATAGATGTAGAAGGGTTCGATTTAAGTCAATTACATCAGCTAATGATTAGCTCTTTCCAAGGAACAAATCGGCTCATTTGCACAAGCCCAGATAACTTGAGAAAGCAAAGATTGGATGCGTTTTACCATCTCTTTTTGCAATCACATCAACTTGCGAGCGAATCAAACTCAAGCGAAGAAATTTATGGAGAGATATTTTATGTTGCCAATCGAAGGTTTGAGCAGCGTGGAATAGGTAGATATGAGAGACAATTCACCGTGAACTTGACTCAAGGCTGAGGAGCAACCTGTATGAAAAGTAAGACTGCCACGAATGCTGTTCAGGGAGACCTATTCTCTGGGTTTGGGGGAGCTACAAATGTTGCTTCTAATTCAGTAGGAGAACGGTTACCCATGCCAGACGCAAAGGTCACTTTCTATCGAGACTTTTTCGATTTGCAGGAAAGTGATGAGATGTTTCAGATCTTGCTGAACGACATTAACTGGCGACAAGACAGAATGAAACTTTACGGTAAAGAGATCGATTTACCAAGAAAGACTGCTTGGTACGGTGATCGGAACAGATCGTACACCTTCTCAGGCATTCACCTTGATCCTGAACCTTGGACACCAACATTGCTGCAAGTGAAGCAGCGTATTGAAGAGGTTGCAGAGGTTGAGTTTAACAGCGTTTTGCTGAATCTCTATCGTCATGGAAATGATGGTATCTCTTGGCATACAGATGCAGAGCCAGAATTGGGCGAAAATCCTGTAATCGGTTCTGTCAGTTTTGGAGGAGCAAGAAGATTTATGTTCCGGCATAGACAAGACCCAGACCTGAAAGCGGAAGTGGAGTTAACACATGGTAGTTTTCTTCTGATGGCTGGTGAGACTCAACATTGCTGGCAGCATCAAATTCCAAAAACATCCAGAAAGGTAGAACCGAGAATCAATTTGACCTTTAGAGTGATTATTGATTGATGATACCGATACCGTTCATGTACTTGGGAGATTCTACGTAACTAACGGCGTATAACAACACAGTGGAGCGGACGGTACAAGATCTTCGCGCTTCGTTTAGGTCGTGTCTGCCGCCGCTCACTTTAGCCGTTATCCCGCTGAGTTGTCGGTGGGGACATGATCGAAAAGTTACTTGTGGGGTGCAGCAGATAGTTCGTCGTGAAAAGTTGTCATCATTGTGTGACATAAATCACAGGGTTTCCGGAAAGGCTTTGGTAGAAATTGTTTTAACAAGAGTAAACGCTGCCGACTGCTTGAAATGAGCCATGCCTGTTTGTTGATAAATAAGCAAGTGTAGAGATATTCCCATGTCTATTTATTACCCCGTCAAAGGTAACCATATGGAATTTGCCCTCCATTCCTCTGCTCCGGTTACGGCTCTAGGTGAGGATAGACAGCTTGTCCTTACCCTTGTTCAAAATTTGAAGTATCTGCATCGTATTGCCAAAACGCTAAATCTTTCGACACGGGATATCGAAGATGCTTTAGTGCAAGTTGAAAATCAAACTTTATCTGTTGTTGTAGTCGGTGAGTTTAAGCGGGGTAAGAGTACTTTTATCAATGCTCTATTAGGTCATGATATTTTGCCATCTGATATTTTACCGACAACCGCAACGATTAATCGTGTTGTATTTGGATCAACGCCATCAGCTACCGTTCGCTTCAAAGATGGTCGAGACCAATCAATAGCCATTGAACAACTAGCGAACTATGTCACAAAGTTAACGTCAGAGGCAGAAGCCATATCAAGTAGAGTGCAAGAAGCATTGATTCACTACCCTTTGCACTATTGCCGGAATGGGGTTGAAATTATTGATACTCCCGGACTAAGTGATGACGAGAGCATGACTGAGGTCACTTTCTCCGTCTTGCGCCGTACAGAAGTTGTAATTATGGTTACATCTGCTATTTCACCATTTGCCGAATCAGAAGGTGTATTTCTGACTGAAATTCTCTTAGAGCAGGGGATTGACCATATTCTATTTGTGGTGAATGGAATTGATCATTTCAAAAAATCTGAAGATGTCGATCGTATACTTCAAAGTATCACGCAAAGAATTAAAAATCATATCCATGACTGGGCTAATCGCCAGTTTGGAGAGGGATCGCAAGAATATAACGCCTACATGAAACGTATGGGTATCCCTCGCATTTACGGATTGTCCTCACAGCAGGCTTTACAAGCCAAACGTACAAAAGACTCTTTTCTCTTAGAGCGTAGTAGGTTTCAAGAGTTTGAGACATCACTAAATCGCTTACTAACAGAAGAACGGCAACGGATTTCGCTCCAGATGTCAGTGGAGGGAGCGATCGCCGCTGCCAATCAGATTCTCAACGCTATTAAAACTCAGCGGAACGCTCTACAATTACAACAACAATCATTTGAAAAGCAGTCCCTAAGTATTGTTGAAAGCATTTCAACGTTGCGGAAGCAAAGTCGAGAGGACTTAGACCATGCTGTTCGAGGAATTGCCAATATAGAGTCTGAGGTTGCAGCGATTCTCCGTCCTTTAAGCTACCGCCTTGAGCAAGCAGTAGAGCAGGAAATTGACAATACTTCAGTTGACATGTCAAGTAATCTGAATGGAATCACCAGCCACTTTGCGAATCAGGTAGTGAGTGCATTGAAAGGGGTAATATCAAGCACTGAATCTGATATTACGAGAATCGCTAGTCGAGAAACTGAAGAACAATCACTAAGACTCAAGGCTACTGCAAATTCTATTGATCAGAAAATCCGACAAATTCAAGATCAATGCCTACAGATCAAGATCGATTTGACCATTCAAGATTCTGTTTATCAGTATTGCAATAATGTGAAGGCTGGCTTGCAGCGTTTATCTAATATTTTATCGGTAGACCCAAATCTATTTTTTATCCAGGAACCAGCTAAAGGAGGATACACTGTTACGGGGGCTGTGATTGGATCATTATTTGGTGGTTTTGGCGCTCCAGTTGGAGCTGCGATTGGAGCAAGTTTAGGGGAGCAACGTCGCAAGCAAACGTTCAAACAGTTCTATAAACCGGAAGTCTTGCCTGTGATCAAAGCACAACTTGGTTCGCAGAATGTTAATCAGAAGGTAAGTCAATATATCGTAACAGCGACAAGTAATCTGAAAGCTTCTGCACATAAAGTAAGGCAGCAGACTGAGGTGATAATAGGTAGCATTGAGCAAACTTTTGCAACTTTTCAAGGGAAGCGAGATGTTGAAGCTTTAGCCGAACAAAACCGATTATTGCAACTCAGCTCAGAGATACAAAAAATTCTTGATGACACGAATCAGTTGTTGAATCGTTTGAACTAATCTCAGGAAAATATTAGTCTATCAACCCAAAATCAATTCTTCTGGAGAATTTATCAATGGAATCTGCTACCAATCAGCCGCCCTCTCTAACATCCTTAATCGATCAGAAGCAAGTTGTTATTACTCTGATCACCGATTTGGAGAGGTTGCGAACTATTTCCAAAAAACTGAAGTTAGACGGTTCAGTTGAACTCATTGACGATGTTATTGATCGGGTCAAAAAACAAGCTTTTTCCGTTGCCATTGTTGGCGAGTTTAAGCGAGGTAAAAGTACATTAATCAATGCTTTTTTGGGTTCCGAAATTTTGCCATCTGACATTTTACCTTGTTCTGCAACCCTCAATCGTGTGACTCATGGACTGAAACCACAATTGAAGATCAGGTTCAAGGATGGGCGTGAAGAAGAATTGGAAATCGATCGCCTCAAAGAATACGTAACTAAACTTACGCCTGAGTCAGAGGAAACGGCTACTACTATTGAGGAGGCTACAGTCTATTACCCAATTCGTCATGACAATGTTGACATCATTGATACACCGGGACTAAACGATGATATCAGCATGACAGCAGTGACACTATCTGTTCTGCCTAGAGTAGAAGCCGCTGTAATGGTAATGATGGCTCCTGCTGTATTTTCGGCTTACGAGCGAGATTTCCTAGAGAACAAACTGCTGACTAATGACTTGGGAAGAGTCATCTTTGTAGTGAATGCTATTGATCGCTGTACTAAGCCAGGTGATAAAGAACGCTTGTTAGAAAATGCAGTTGATCGTCTTCAAAAATACATTTTGAGTCGAGCAGAAGAGCAGTTCGGAAAAGACTCAGAAGATTATAAGGTTTACATCAAAAAAATTGGCAAGCCCAAAGTCTTTGGTATTTCAGCGGAGCAGGCATTAGCTGCAAAGCTCAATGCTGATGAAGAGGCATTAGTACAGAGTGGTTTTGCTAAGTTTCAAACTGCTTTAGAAGAATTTTTAACAACTGGTCAAGGAGCAGTACGACTGCAAGTAGCAGTAAATCGAGCGATCGCTTCTGGATCTGAAATTTTGGCCGCTATCAACATTCAAGAGAATGCATTGGAAATGCGGCGGGAAGAATTTGATGCTGCTTATGAAAAATCGGTCGCTGAAATCGCTGCTTTGCGGGGAAAGAAAAAGGAAGAGATGCGATTGATTGATCGAGCAACCGAGAATGTTCGGTATAACGTTCGACCATTGCTTAATCAGTTGGAGGACGAAATTAAGCAAGCAGCGGAACAAACCATTGATAGTTCAACTGTTACAAAGGATGATCTAAGAAACAAAAAAAATCTCAGTGAAAAGCTGGCAAAAGCCGTCTCAAATAGTGTTCAAAACGTTGGACAACGGATGGCAAATAAAATTCAGTCTGAGATTCAACAGGGTTTGGAGCGAGAAATTGACCGATTAAAAGATTTTGCTGAGTCAGTAGATCAGACATTAACCCAAATTGAAATGAACTTCTCGAATGTAGACGCGGATGCTAACCGTAAGGTGAGTAGTGGTGCAGAAGCAATTGCTGCTATCGTCTCTGTATACACTGGTTTTGGCGGTATCTGGTCAGGTTACAAGAAAGCAGGAATTAAAGGTGCAGCTGTTGGCGCGGCAGGTAGTTTGGCTACTGCTGCTGGTGGTGGAGTAGTAATTGCGCTGTTAGGATTACCTCTTGCTTGGCCTGCGATATTAGCACTTGGCGTTGTGTCTATTTTTACGGGAGGATGGCTAACAGATGTGGTCTTTCCTAGCGATCGTATTGAAGCCTTCAAGACTAACTATAAAGAAGCGGTTCTGAAGGAAATCGAGAAACAGCTTAAATCTAATCCTATCCATCAACAGGTTGACGAGCAAATCTCTCAAACTTTCGCAAGCCTTAAGCAAACTCTTAATCAGGAAGTAGAAGCACTGCTCGATAACACCCAAAGTACTTTGTCAGAAACTAGCCGCAAGCGGGGGAGTGACTTAATGCAAACTGAGACAGAACGCCGCGAATTGAGTGAGATTCGGGCAGAGACTGAGCGCATTTTAGGAAACGCTCAACGGCTTTCAGATGAGTTAGTTGAAATTTTAAGTGTGTAAGGCAGGATAGGAATATGGTTAGCCGACCTCAATCTGATTTGTCCAATCCCACCCATGCTATTAGTCTGGATTTTGGAACCTATTTGACGCAACGCCAGCAAAAACTATCAGTGCATCTTGCTAATGGTGTTCCTGACTACTCTTTCTCGCTAGATCGGACACTGCAAAAACAAATTTCCTCTATTGGTCCTATTCGAGCACTGACCCAGACCATAGTATCTTTTGCGGTTCCAATCCAGAAACAAATTCAGCAGATGCAGAGTATTGCGGTAAGTCCTCGCCAGTACCCTGAAATCTATGCCATCGGGGAAGAATGTGCTCATCGACTAGGAATTGGTATCCCGCAAATTTTTATTTGCTCGGCTCTGGAAGGACATGCCTGTACGATTGCGAC
>Ga0163149_10000620_pt1 | contig 46926 bp, 52 predicted proteins | sample OliLakLV19MP5G1_FD_148604 | JGI IMG/M metagenome (GOLD analysis project Ga0163149, IMG submission 148604) | Freshwater microbial mat bacterial communities from Lake Vanda, McMurdo Dry Valleys, Antarctica - Oligotrophic Lake LV.19.MP5.G1 | ecosystem: Environmental > Aquatic > Freshwater > Lake >...
GGCGCCGAGAGTCGGCTCAGGGAAGCGACCAGGATCAAGCCGGACTGGCCGACGCCCTGGTTACATCTGGCCACGCTCAAACTGTCCCAGAAAAAAGCGGCTGAGGCTCAAGAGCTGCTGGAGAACGGTGTGAAAACGATTCCCAAAAGCGAGGAACTCCGCCTGTTGTTGGCCACCACGCTGAGCGAGGCGGGACAGGTCGACCGTGCTATTCAAGAATACGAAACGCTCTTACTGCAGAATCCCAGGGCCTTCGTTGCCGCGAATAATTTGGCGTCGCTGCTGGCCGATCAGAAGGGCGATCCGCAGAGTTTGGAGCGTGCGCTGGTGCTCACGAAAGCGTTTGAAACCTCCGCGCCGAATCCGTACCTTCTCGATACGCTCGGGTGGGTCCATCTCAAGCTGGGCCATCGGGATGAGGCGCTGCGCATCATTCAGCAGGCGGCGTCCAAGGCGCCGGACCATCCGGTGCTGAACTATCATCTGGGCATCGCGCACTTCAAAGCCGGTCATACGGCAGAAGCCAAAGCGCATCTCCAAAAGGCCCTCGCTTCGGATAAGGCCTTCCAGGGTCTCGATGACGCAAAGTCTGTGTTGGCGCAGTTACAAGGATAAGTCATGAGTCTGGACTATTTGATGCGAACCGTGGCTGGTCGATTCGGTGGACTGTTGCTGGTGTGTTGGATGTTGACGGGCCTGCACGTTCTCGCTGCTTTCTTGCCGGATGGAACCCAGGCACAACCGGTCGCGGACCCATCCTACCTTCTCGGCCCGGAGGATGTCGTGAAGATTTCCGTGTGGAAGGACGAGCATCTGACACAGGAAGTCGTCGTGCGGCCGGACGGCATGATCTCGTTTCCGCTCGTCGGCGACATTCCTGCCGGTGGAAAAACGGTAGAAGATGTGCGGCTTGAGTTGGGCAAGCGCCTCAATAAATTCGTGCCGAATCCGTTTGTGTCGGTTATGGTCTCCAAAATTTTGAGCGGCAAGATTTACGTGATTGGACGGGTCAACAAACCAGGCGAATTTCTGGTCGGCCACTATACCGATGTTCTGCAAGCCTTGAGTTTGGCCGGTGGGCTGACCCCGTTCGCTTCCGAGAACGATATTCGTATCATGCGTCGGATTCGAGGAGAACAAATAGTATTTCAATTTCGCTATGGGGATGTCAGGAAGGGAAAAGAATTGGACCAAAACATCATGTTGGAACGTGGCGACGTTGTGGTGGTTCCCTGATTGTGTCAATGAGATCGCTCCCTCGGGAAGGGAGGAGATCAGGGACCTATGGCTGGACAAAGATTACTGATCGCGGGAGTCATCGTGAGTAGTTTATTGAGTTTGATCGGCCGAGAGGCAGATGCAGCCGAGTGGTCGGCGGAGCCGTCGCTCTCGATCAAGGGTGAGTACAACAGCAACTTGACGCTCTCTCGGACTCCCGGAGAGGTCTGGGGCCACTGGGTGTCGCCGTCGGTACGGTTTGCCGGATCAACCGAACGCCTGGAGGTCAGCGGAAAGGCTGCCGGCGATTTTATCACCTACTACGGAGATCAGAACCGCTCGCTCACGAATCTGTTCTTTCCGGTGACGGCAAGGTATTCGAGCGAACAGGACCAGTTCAGCCTTGATAGTTCCTTTACGAGAGATAATACGTTGAGATCCGAGCTGCAGCAGACCGGGGCGATCCTGAGCTTTACACAGCGTAATCTGTGGTCGATCAATCCCTCCTGGACGCGCGCCATCACTGAACGTTTTTCGTTTCAACTCGGGTATCAATATCAGAATATCGCCTATGAAAATGGAAGACGGTTGGGGCTGTCCGACTACGATGTCCATGGAGGAAATCTGGGATTATCCTACAAGCTGACGGAGCGCGACGATGTACGGCTGACGGGGTCGTATTCCAAAGTGGATTTGCCGGATGCTGGGCTCAAGATCGGCAACGCCGGCGCCGTGTTGTCGGTGACGCATGCGTTCTCCGAGGCGACGACTTTCAGCGCGTTCGGCGGGCCGAAGTGGATCGATCAGACGCTGAGATTCGGGAGTGGGTCCTTGTCTGATCGCCAGGTCATTTGGTCGTTCGGCGGTTCCATGCGAACCAAATGGATGGATGGGCAGGCCAGCCTCGAAGCCAATCGGGACGTCAACGTCAGCGGCCTCGGAGTCTTAGTGCGAACCGATCGGCTGGTTGCATCGATCAGCAAGGAGTTCACTGAAACGGTCACAGTGTCTTTCGCAGGGCAAGTATTCTTTGTGGAGTTGGTCCCGGTGCAGAGCGCGGGCATCCAGGTGGTTCAAACGCGTGTCATCACCGCGACTCCTACTGCGACCTGGAAATTGAACGACTGGTGGTCGTTGGAGGCCTCGTATACCTACGCCCATCGATTGACCGATGCGGCCGATGCCATTGATATCAACAGAGGGCATTCGACGTTCTTGAAGCTGACGTACGTCATGCCGAAACTTTCGATATCGCGATGAGGAACTCGCCCGAAGCGAGGCAAGTAGAAGGGCAGAAGAGCATGGAACAGCCGAGAAAAGACTTGAGAGACGTGCTGGGAATCGTCCGGCGGAGGAAGGTGGCGATGTCTCTCGTGGCCCTTGTCATCATGTTGGCTGGGGTGGCGTTGGCGTTCTTGCTTCCGCCGTCCTATCGCTCCACCGCCACCATCTTGATTGAGGAGCAGGAGATTCCTTCCGACATCGTCAGGTCCGCGATCACCAGTTATGCTGATCAGCGGATTGAGACAATCAAGCAACAGGTCATGACTCGATCGACTCTGTGGAAGATCATCGAGCAATACGGGCTGTATACGAATCTGCGGGAAAATAGTTCCACAGAAGAAGTGCTGGAGCGTTTTACCAAGGACATGCGCGTGGATGTGATCAACGCCAAAGTCATCGACAAACGGACGCAAAACGCAACGCAGGCGACGATCGCGTTCACGCTGACGTACGACGGAGAGAGTCCGGCCATTACGCAGAAGGTGGCCAATGAGCTGACGAGCCTATTTTTGGGGGAAAACCTCAGGTCGCGCGAGCGGCATGCGCAAGAAACCACTTCCTTTCTGAAAAAGGAATCTGAACAGCTCGCTCAAAAAATCGGGGCGCTGGAGTCTCAACTTGCCGTGGTGAAGCAGAAGGCGGATGGGGCGCTGCCGGAGCTGACCTCGCTGAATATGTCGATGCTCAATCAGGCCGAACGCGAACTCCAGGATACCGACCGCGATATCCGAACGTTGGAGGAAAAGAAAACGTACCTGGAAGGGGAACTTGCGTCTCTCAAGCCGCATACTCCCATCATTTCTGCCGGCGGGGAACGTATTCTCGATTCGGCCGAGCGGCTGAAGGCCTTGCGGGCTCAGTATGCCAGCGCGATGGGATATCTGTCGCTTGAACATCCGGACGTGCTCAAGATGCAGCAAGAGATTGCCGCGTTGGAGCGAGAAACGAAACAGCATGCCACGCCCGAAGAGTTGCATAAGAAGCTGACCGGGGAACAGGCCCACTTGGCAAGCCTGGTCGATCGGTACGGCGCTGATCATCCCGATGTGATTCGGTCTCGACAGATCGTCGCTTCGCTTGAACAGGAGCTGCAGCGTGTGCCTGCGGCGGGGACTCAGGTTTCCATCATCAAACCGGAGAATCCAGCGTATATCAATATTCGCGCACAACTCTCCTCGGTTACGGCCTCCCTCCAATCGCTTCGAAAATCGCGAGACGGCATTAATCGCCGGGTGGATGCCTATGCAGGTCGGCTTGAACGGACGATTGAACTTGAGCCTGCCTACCTGGATCTTGGTCGGAGCCGTGAAGAATCGGTCCGGAAGCACCAGGAGATCGTATCCCGCCTCTTGGAAGCTGAAGTATCGAAAGAATTGGAAGTCCAGCGGAAGGGGGAACGGTTTTCTCTCATCGATCCCCCTGACCTTCCGCAGAAGCCTGAAAAACCCAATCGTCCCGTCATTATGTTCCTAGGTTTGCTTCTCGCGATCGGAGGAGGAGTCGGCAGCGGCGCAGTGCTTGAACAGCTCGACCGCTCGATTCGCGGTGGCGAACAACTTAGTCGGCTTGCAGGACTGCCTCCGCTGGCGCTCATTCCCTATATCCCTAATCAAGACGATGTGAAGCGATTGGCCCGCCATCGGGTCCGGGTCGCTGTCGCCGGAGCAGGGGTGGCGGTTCTGCTGGTCGTGTCCGTTCTGGCAATGGGGTATCCACTGGATGTTATCTGGTTCGCGGCGCTCAGAAAGCTTGGCTTGGTATGAGAGAAGAGAGGCGCTGCTCATGATAAAAGATAATCTGCAGAGTGCAATGGATCGATTTAAGGAGCGACACAACGCCGGACATTCGCCTCTCAGGTCGAACGGACCACACGCGGCTGCGTCGTCGGCCGTGATCTATTCGCGGACCCGTTCGGTCGTGATTCCCGACGAGATATTGCAGCGCCATCGCATTCTTACCGGCCGAAATTCGAACCAGTTCTCGAACGCCTACAAAATCCTCAGAACGCAGGTGATCCATCGATTGCGCGAGAACAACTGGAACGTGCTCGGAATCACTAGCCCCAGAGACGGAGAAGGCAAAACGCTTACATCGATCAACTTAGCTATTGCCCTGGCTGCCGAGCCCACCCAAACGGTTCTCCTGGTTGACGCCGATCTTAGCGCGCCACGCCTTCATAGGGAGCTCGGGCTGGAGTCCGATGAGGGACTGACGGAGTTCTTGCTGGACAGCCGGCCAATCGAGGATCTGTTGGTCTATCCTGGCCTGGGTCGGCTGATTGTGTTGCCGGGCGGGAGAGGAACAGATCATTCTGCTGAGGCCCTCACCTCCCCGCGCATGAGCGCGCTCGGGAAAGAGTTGAAACATCGTTACGCCTCGCGCATCGTGATTTTCGACCTTCCACCGGCGCTTGACCGGGCGGATGTGCTGGCGTTCACTCCCCAATTGGACGCCCTGCTTCTCGTTGTGGAGGAAGGTAAGACCACAGAGCCTGAATTTCTGCAAATCATGGAGATCTTGAAAGGCAGCGTTCCGATCCTGGGGACCGTGTTGAATAAAATCGGTCGCGATCACCTCAGCCTGTCCACCATGAAGCGTACGAACGCGGGGAATGTGAAAGAGAGAGGGTAAGCGCTCTATGTACGAGTCTTTCTACAAGTTCCGCATAAAACCGTTTTCGTTGTTGCCAGATCCTGAATTCCTTTTCTTGAGCACTCGGCATAAGAAGGGATTGAATCTCCTCGAGTACGGGCTTTACAACCGTGCGGTGTTCACCGTGTTGACGGGAGACCCGGGAACCGGCAAGACAACATTGTTGAACACAATTCTTGACCAGAGCAGGGGTCGGTTTACCGTTGGAGTCATTACGACGACCCATCCGGATGCCAACAGTCTTCTGCCGTGGGTGGCTGATGCGTTCGGGCTGGAAGGTCCCGTCCAGGATACGGTCGGGTACTTCCGGACACTCACCGCTTTTCTCGGGCGATCATTTTCCGCTGGGCAGCAAGTACTCCTCGTCGTCGATGAGGCTCAAAACCTCAACATCCAAATGCTGGAAGACCTCCGCCTCCTGTCCAACATCAATGACGGTCGACAGAGCAGTATCCAAATCGTTCTGGCAGGGCAACCCGACCTTCGCACATTGCTGACTGGAAGTGATATGCAGCAATTGGCGCAACGCGTGGCAGTGGATTATGCGCTCGAGCCGCTCGATGAAGATGAAGCGAAATCGTATGTGCAACATCGGCTCCGCGTGGCAGGGGGCCGGCCCGATCTCTTGACGGAGTACGCCTGTTCGCTGCTTCACAGGCTCAGCGGTGGCAATCCGCGTTTGATCAATCAATTGTGTGACTTGGCGCTCATGTATGGTTTCGGGCAAGGGGTTGACCGTATTACTGCTGCGTTGTTGTTGCAGGCTGCCGTCGACCGGGCGCACGGCGGCATACTCCCGGCCGTCGTCGATCCTAGGACCATCCTCCTCGACCCAGTTCGGCTCAGTCAGGAATCTCAGGACCAAGTGCCGGCACCTCTGCCGGTTATTGTGCCAGTGCCCGTGCAAAAGGATGCTCCGGCGTCGCCTGCAGCGGTCACCTGCGAGAATGCCTCCACTGAGTTGTATATGGAAGGGCTCGGTTTGAAGAAAGCTGGATTGTATCGTGAGGCACTTAAAAAATTTGAGGCGGCGGCGGGGGACCCAGCCTACCGGTTCAAGGCGACGGCGCAGAGGGGATTTTGTTTTCGAGCGATCGGAAAGCCGGATGACGCCGCCATGTTTTTTCGCCATGCCCTTGCCGTCAACGGTGCGAAGGTAACTGATATCCTGCAGGTCCGCTATGTTTTGGGGCTGACGTTGGATACGTCGGGCCACCGCGATGAAGCGTATGAGCAGTACCGTAAAATTCATGAGGTGGACCCAAATTTTAAAGACATTGCCCGTCGAATCGACTCCGTCGATGAGTCACCCAAGTTCCCTCTCTCTTTGTTGAAGTCGCTTCGCCAGAACTGGCAGCAGTTCAGGGGCACGATAGTGTCAAGTCATCGGCTTCCATAACAGAATGCTGAAAAAGTCCGCCATCGGCATTCTCACATCGCTCAGAGGCTCAACGTGCCGAACGGCGCCTTCGGATTCCGGAATCACTGATGGGAACTTTCCATTCGCAAAGATTCATGTGAAGGGCGAACGGGTCGCACGAGCGGCGGCATGTGCCGTCTCGCCTCTTTGCTCGCTGCGGCTTTGCTGGACGGTCTTTCTGAACAGCCTGCGGGCCATTCAGCTTCCGTCAGTGATCTCAGACGTGGTGTCGTTTCCGGTGTTGTAATCTCATTTGTCAACAAACTGCTAGATGGCCTCTTTGAGCATCCTTCGGTGGCATACTCTCTTTGTCCCAGACATGTGACCCTAGCCCGCATTATTCACGAGCACTTCTGCTGCAATCGCGGATTCGCTGCTGCGACGATCCTTCGGCGGGCAGGCTCGCCGAAGGCTCCCTCGACATACTGTTAAAGTACGCCTCGGGACCGCACGGCTCCGCGTGCCCGTCTCACAACGCGACTGCGCGATTTCGTCCCTCGACTGGACTCGGGACCCTGAGCTAGTCGAAGGGCGACGAACCGTCATGAGTAATGCGGGCTAGTAGCCTGCTGCGCCGAAATAGTATTTCCGCAACCCGCTGAAGCCAGGCTGAGATAGTTGCTCTTCTTTACGAGTTTACCCGCCCTGGATCGCGTCGTAACCTGGCCGTAATCGTTACTCCCTATGCTCCTCAGCCTGGATGGCCATTGCATAGCTTGGTTTGGAGGATGCATGTGTGACCGGGTTTTCACCGTCGCAAGGGGGACATTACGTATCGCTCTCATCGCCATCCTGGTTTCTTTGTGCTGGGGGCGCGACGGGTGGGGAGGTCCGACTGAGGACGTCCTCTTGGAAAATAAACAGATCACCGTCGATCAGTGGGTCCGGCTGAAAGCAGAGGAGGAAAAAAGGGACGCGAAAGCCATAGAGCAAAGCCGAGGGATCAGCGATGTGCCTGTCCGAGAACGATGGTACGAAAAAATCAGCATCCGCGGCTACACCCATTTCCGCTATAACTTCACACCGAACAACGATCTACTGAGCGATTCCCTGGGGGATCGCTCGATCGGCAAGAACAACGAGTTCTTCATGCGCCGTGCCCGCCTCATTGTCAGTGGTCAGCCTCATGATCGGGTGTTTGTCTATCTACAGAGTGAATTTGCAGGCCTCGTGAGTAATTCAGAAGGCACAACAGTGCTTCGCGATGCCTATGCGGATCTCTTTCTAACGGAGAATAAAGAATGGCGGATTCGAGGCGGAATATCGAAGGTGCCGTATTCATTCGAAAACCTGCAATCTAGCCAAAACCGGCTGGCGTTCGACCGCACCGATTCGATGAACAGCGCCTTCCCTGGTGAGCGCAATCTGGGTGTCTTTCTGTATTACACACCGACGGCGGTGCGCGAGCGGTTCCGCCGGTTAGTGGATAGCGGCCTCAAGGGCTCCGGCGACTACGGTATGGTGGGCATCGGTGTTTTCAACGGTCAGGCGGCGAATAAGCGCGATGCGAACAAAGATAAGCACATTGTATTTCATTCGTCGTATCCCTATGAATTTTCGAACGGTCAGATCGTCGAGGTCGGGATGGATGCCTATACCGGACAGGTCGTCGTTCCGACATTTCCCGTCGTGCCTACCGATCCGGCGCTGAACGCAGGACAAAGTGCGGTTCCCCAACTGACGAATGACGGGAATTATCTCGACGAACGAGTCGCGTGGCACGTGGTTGTCTTTCCTCAACCGTTCGGCTTTCAGGCGGAGTATAACATCGGGAGGGGACCTCAATTGAATGCAGCCCGGACCGCGATAGAACTCGGCTCTTTGCGCGGCGGCTATATCCAGCTCTTTTACAATTATAAATGCGACACCTATTGTCAGAACATCTTTCCGTATGTCCGCATGCAGGAATATTTCGGAGGCAGAAAGCTTGAAGACAATGCGCCGAGATACTCGGTACGGGAAACAGAGCTAGGAATTGAATATCAGTTCAATCGCGCGATCGAATTGACCGTCGCCTATTCCTGGTCTCAGCGAACCTCAGGGGAGTCGGCCACCCTTCCTATCACAGGGAGCAATCAGACCTGTGCGAGTCCCGCCTCGCAGATCGCGTGCTTCCAGACCCCCTATCAGCTCCAAAGCGGCAACTTGCTGAGATTCCAACTCCAGTGGAGCTTCTAGCAAACCGGCCCTCGCGCCCGTGAGGCTAAGGAACCGCTCCTGGCTGGGCGGCTGGTTGAGCCCAGGGGTGGGACGGGAGTTGCTTGTATAGCACGATCAATTCGCGCCGGTCTCGCTGAAAGATTATTTCCAAGCCTCCAACGTGTCGCTCCTGCTTGGCTGAATGCGGCTCAAAATACAGGCGGACGTCTTGAGGAGCCAGCGATTGCATCGGTGTCAACCGGTCGTCCTGTGTATCGGCGACCCCAGCATCGGCCATATAGTGAGTCGATGACCGGTAGTTTGCAAGAATCAGATGCAGTTCGTTGCCTCGAATGAATACCCCGCCGGACGTGACTTCTCGCGCGATAGCGGAAGTAGATCGAGTCTGATAGAAGGTTACGATTTCTTCCGACGTGGCTTTGCTGAAAGCTAGCGCAAACAGCGGTGCGAAGAACGCTATTTCTTTGTCAGTGAAGGCCGGATGGACACGTGGAATCGGATCTCCCGGTAGGATATCGCCCCGAATAAGGGCGTGGGGTTCTTCGATCCTTACCCCTTCCAGGACCGCGGCGATGTGTTCAGGCGTGAGCGAGATCGGATGTGAGTGTTCCGTTTCCTTCCTCACCGTCCGATCAAACTCCAATCGGACATAGGTAGTGGGGTTGTCGTAGATTGTGACGGTGGTGAATTGCCTGGGGCTGCAGGCGCCGATCAGTTCGACGCCGACGAAGGCAAGAAAAGCCAGACAGATGAGTTGGTTCATGGGTGAAGTGGCAAGCACGCCCTGACGTGGCGGGTTGGCAATTGTCAACGGGGCCTAGTCACGGACCTTGGCCAATGGCCCTTCAGTAGCCGCAGTTCGCACAGGAGTCGCCCACATCGTGGTCAGTCGGTTAAGTTCCATCGTCGGAAGCGGGTAGTACCCTTGGTTCACGACAATTTTCTGCCCGTGCTGGCTCAGAGCGAACTTCACAATCTCAAAAAGCGGGCCTGGCGGTGCAACTTTCGGTGAGCGATTAATATAAAGATACAGATTGCGTCTCAAAGGGTACGACCCATTTATCGCCGTTTCAAATGTCGGCGCGACGTACCGTCCACCCTTGACTGCGGCCAGGGGGACAGGCTGGACTTGCGATGTCTGATAGCCGATGCTGCAGAATCCAATTCCGAATCGATCCCTCATCAGTTCCATCACAACCGAGGCCGACCCGACGCCCACCGTCATGGGCTTCTTAAAGTCAGCCCCGTTCAGAACGTGCTCTCTGAAGAATGAGGCAGCACCGGAATTCCCATTCCGCCCGTAGATTTGAATGGGCGCTTCTGCCCACTCTTCTTCGAACACCATCGCCTCACCCCACATACGGACAGGATATTCTAACCCGCGTCGCCGTTCTTTGGAGAAGATGGCATCGACCTCGGCGAGGGTCAATCCTTCGATCGGATTATCTTTATGTACGAAGACGGCTAGTGCATCCACGGCAACAGGAATCTCAGTTGGTTCATAACCGAACTCCCGCTTAAATTCAACGATCTCCTGCTGCGTCATACGCCGGGACATCACGGCAATCTGAACTTTCTCCTCCAGCAACGCGGCGACTCCCGTCTCGGATCCGTTGCTTTCTACTTTGATGGTGAGGCCGGGATACAGTTGTCGGAGTTTTGCCGACCACGAGTCCATTAATGGTTTCATGGTGTCAGACCCGGCGACTGAAAGGGTGCCGGCTAGGTTGCTCACCACTTGATAGGGTGGGATCTTGGGATCCAGCAAGGGCATGGTTTGTGCTGAGACTTGGAAGACGGCAGCAAAGAGTAATGTAAGAAAGACAGAGATACCCACCGAGGCTGAACGGGGATAGAGTGTCATCCTTTGTCGGGCTTTCATTCCCGTGTCCTCGAATATGGGCATGGCCTATCCGGTTAGTTTCGTTAAACGAAACATACAAGACAGATTCGGAGAGACTTGCTTCAGCGTTCGACTGAGGAAGGATGCCAGAATGTTGTTTCTGTAAGATCAATGAATTGTTAAATCGGAATTAACTCTAGCCTGAATGTTCTGTCAAAGGATTCATGCGCGTCTGCGCAATTTAACAAATATTAAATCTTGTTGTAACGACATGGTGTTGGGCCTGGCCTACATATGGTGGTGGATCTGGCCGCATATGATCGTGTCATTGTGGTGATCGAGAAATATTCCATGACAAATGTACGTATCTCAGTGCTCATCTTTTTGAAGGCCGAATCGTTCGCACAGTCGGTCAAGAAGGCGATTGAAGCGAGCGGATACCGCAGTATAATTGTGCCCACGGAGTCCGTTGCTCTCTCAGAAGCAGAAGTAAACGTGCCGTCCTTGATCATTCTTGACCGTCACTCCGGAGCCGTCGCCAACCTCCGCCGAATGAGAGTATTGGACAAGGTTCCGATCGTCGTCGTGCAGGAGGGAAGCGCCTCCTGTCAGGATGAAGCGTGTCTTCAAGATTATAATTGTGACATAGACTTGGTCGTGTGCGGCCAGAGTGTTCGTGAGCTTGTCGCGCGGGTGCGTGCCATCATTCGACGCTTAGAGGCAGGCCTCAGGACGAACAGGCAGTATAGTGTGGGGAATCTTCGGATGGATCTCGATCGTCACGAAGTCCAGATGAACGGTCATATCGTCGATTTGACCCCAAAGGAATTCCAGATTCTGAGACAGTTTCTCGAGTCGCCTCGCCGGGTGTTTTCTCGCCAGGAGATGCTCAACCGGGTTTGGGGGGATGGCTATGCGCTTGATGAACACGCGCTCGATGTACACATTCACTCACTGCGGCAGAAGATCGAACAGAATCCAGCCAGTCCAATGTTTCTCCTGACCATCAGGGGCGTGGGATACAAGCTACGGCCTTAAGAGGATAAGGAAAAGTCAGTTCAGTTCAGCAGAGCTGTGATGGCCTGCACGCCTTGGTCGTGATGAGAATATCCACGCACGATACTTAAAAAGTCCACCCAACAAGGTCTCCCTTTCCAATGGTCGCGGAGGGGATGGCCCCTGAGTAAAATTGGGCAGGCAGAGAGCCCCGTCTCCTCCGCACCGGGTGCGGAAGACACGGGGTGGGAAGGAAGTCGGTAAAGGGAAAGGAGTATTGGCGTCTAGAATTCGTCTATAGCGACGGGACGAAGCAGATCGCGGACGGAGAGGGTACCCACCACCGTCCCGCCCTTGGTGACACTCAGGTGGTGGGTCTGGTGCCTATTCATGAGGTCTGCCGCCTCGGTGAGCGGGCGGCGTTCTTCGATCCCAACGATCGGGCTGCTCATGATGTCTTCGACAGGGATAAAGTAGCATGCCTTGTCGGCTCCCACGAATTTCCTTACCACATCCGATTCCGTGACGATGCCGATGATCTGGTGATCGTGAGACACCAACACGCTCCCCACATTGCAGGCTTTCATCAACTTAGCGGCCTCGACGACCGAGGTGCCGGAATCTACCGTCACGAGATCTCGTTTCATGAGTTGACTGACTGTCACCATCTGTTCTCCTCCTTTGATATTTGGTTATATATATTGGCGTGATTCTACCAAGCCGGCATTGCGCCACGGTTAGAGGCTTGTTAATGATGCGTAAATTTCACCGTTTCGGGATGGGATATCGATCTGCGCCAGGCCGTCCTCGGCGCGCGCGGAATCTCAACCCAGCCATAGTGTGGTGTACGCGCGACAGCATTCCTGGCGGAATAGTGCCAAACGGTTCGTGTCGTTGCTGGAGTTAAGCAAATGCTCTCATGTCGTGACCGCTTCTCATCCAGGCACCTCTTGCTGACATGCTGACACACACCTTGTTCGACAGGGGCTTTGCCTGGCGTGGCCCCTCCGTCACGACGTGCGGCCAGTGCGGTAACGAATGCGAGGCCGGACATGATGGTTGTCGCTCGCGTCATGACCTGCGTCATTTTTCACTTTGGTTGTGTGAAACGTGTGATCACTCGCCGTCAGTTCAACCGCACAATCCGCTCTTCAATGGCTGCTGAGAAAGGCTGCGGCAAGCCTTGGACATAGGTGATCAAGGCATCCAAGTCGATCGGACCACCCACTTGATTCTGTCCCTGAGGCAACACCGTGAAGTTGTCGCCGCCCGCCGCCATGAAATTGTTGACGGTCACTGAGAAGCTCGCTTGCCGGTCGATCGGGGCGCCGTTACGGCGCACTTCGACGATGCGATCCCCGATCGGCCGGTTGTTGTCCCACGTATAGGTGAGCCCGGAGCTTTTCATGATGCGCGGGAAGGGTTGATTGAGCCATTGTTGATTCAGTAAGTCGTAAATTTGCTGGCCGGTGAGAGTCATCCGGACCAGACTGTTGCCGAACGGTTGTACTGTGAAAAGTTTGCCGAACGTGACGGGACCTGCCAAGAGATCGGCCCGGATGCCGCCGGGATTCATGAAAGCGAAGTCCGTACCAAGAGCCGTTCGCTGCGCATCGGCAATCAGATTGCCCAGGACCGATTCGCCGGCCGGATTTTCCGTGCGCAGCAGGTCGGTGGCGGCTTCGCCGATCACGCGGTTGATGAGCGGTGCGACCTTGGCTTCGGCCTGCGCGACCACCGCAGCCACCTCAGGGTCCGGCGTGAGGCCTGGTCCTGCGTCCGCAAAGGTCGTCACGATCGCGGCGCTTTTGGCGACGACGTCGCGGGTTTTCCGGTCTATCGTCAGGTCAATGTCTCCGTAGGCTGTGCTGGAAGAGAAAGCTTGGGTGACCAGGATTTCCGCGCCGTTCTGGTTCTTGAGCAAGGTGTTTGTGAATGAATGGGCATGGCCGGATACGACCACATCCACGTCATCGTCCAATCGTGAGACGATATCGACGATGTCTTGACCTGTGACCAGGCCGCCCGGCTGGGTCGGGCCCTGATAGGATGTCTGGGTTCCGCCTTGATGAATCAACACGATAAACGTGTGGATTCCCTCTTCCCGGCGCAGCCATCTCACATAGCGATTGACGCTGTCCGCCTCATCCAAGAATTTCAAGCCGGCCACACCTGTAGGCGTGACGATCGTGGGTGTCTGCTTCAGCACCGCGCCGATGAACGCAAGCCGCACTCCATTGACCTGCTTGATGACGAAGGGGGGGAGGATCGGCTTACCGGTCTTCTCGACAACAACGTTCGCCGAGACGTACGGGAACCGCGCGCCTCGATAGGGGTTTTCTAAGAAAGGTCCTGTCGAGTGGTTGCCGCCATTCAGCAGGCGCATCAGCTCGTCTTTGCCCTCATCAAACTCATGGTTCCCCGGCGTGCCGACCATATTGCATTTTGGATCCATCCGGCGGTCACGGCGGTCGTCCCTCGATTCTTCGATCTCCCACGCGCGCAACCGATCCCGTCCGTCTGTTCGGTCATTGAAGCGGCAAAAGCGGTTGGCCAGCAGGTTCACCACACTGATAGACGGCTCATCTTGCAGGAGCGCCGATTCGGGAGGCGACGCGCCGACATGGTCGCCGGCGTGCACGATGAAAGTGCGATCGCCGAGACGAGGATCGTTCGGATCAGTCTGGGCTGCTGTGAGATACGACGCCAGCACTGCGGCTCCTCCGACCGGGCGATTTGCCACTCGCCGTCCCGCCGAGATCTGTCCGTGAAAATCGTTGATGCCGAGTATCTGCACATGCAGGAGCGAGTCTTTATCCTGTTTGTGAAAATCGGGGTGTTGCCACTCCATTCGCCGTTCGGCGGCGTAGCGCATCTCAATGGTATCGTCGTCCTCGTCGTCGCGGTCCCACTCGTGAGAATAATAACGCTCGACCAAAGTTTCGGCCCAGGCCGATTGGGTGGCGCAGGCGCCGCTCAGGCACAGCGTGCCTAAGACGGCGAGCAGGGCGAAGGGTTTCGGGATGATACCGTCGATATTCATGGATAAACTCCTTTCGTTCGGTTCGTAGCATCGATGGGGGTGCCTGCAACCTCATGAACGATGCAGTGTGATGTGACCGTCCGGTACGTGGGTCGAATAGTCGGCGACAGAAGCTGGAATGAAGGATACGGCAGACGTGTTACAAATCAGTCGGGAAAGGGTCGAGGGGGAGTAAACTCAAGATCAAGACACAGGTGATTTGATTTGAACATATGAACCGGATCCGTTATGAACGGTTCAGCCATAGTAACCTGAGGGGATAGAGAGTCTTTTCTTGAGACATCAGCGGCCATGGAGACTCTAGTCCCAGTTTCACCTTGTCCGCCATTTTCTTAAAAACCATAACAGCGCCATGCCGGAGGAGAAGAAGGCCATGGCAGAAGGAATGGGAACGGCTGCACCAGAAAGAGCCCATGTGTCCGAACGGCGAGGCGGGGTTCGCTCCACCTGTCCCGAGTATGACTTGATAATGTGGCTGCTCGTTCAAGGGGTCTGCGGAAAAATCGAGAAAGAAATCCAATCCGGACAATGGCATGATTCCACTTCCTGAGGCGAAGCCAAAGATCTCTGGATGCGAGTCCTGAAATGCAATGGCGCCGAAGAGGTTCAGAAACTGTGCCCTCCACCAAATTTGTTGACAACCTTCGTCCCTATCAAGAGACGGTCGAAAGTCCCAGTTGCGGTAAAGCGAGGAACCACCGTGCAGATAATCTGGGAGCCAGTCTCCTCGATCGAGTTGGTCATGTTCATCGTTCGGGTGCGAACCGACGTCCCTGTTCACTATGATTCCCATTCATCGCGCAGTTCATCGTATCGATTATCGTGCAAGTAAGCGGCGATGACACTGATGACGGGCACCAGCATCAAGAATAGGATCACCAAAGAAACCTGCCGAGTCGTTTCCAGGACCCTCTTCATCTTCGTCTGAGTATTTCCATCGGGAGTGGTCTGCATTCGTGCTTCCCTTATCCTTGTCAGTCGGATGAGCATATCTGATATTGAGGAGGCAATCGAGCGGGCCGCATCTCCCCCTCTATCCCAGAGGCAGCTGTTTATCACTACACAAGACGGTGCGCTACCATCCCCTGCACTCAATGCTACAGATGTGACGAACAGTATGATCGGGAGGGCATCACGTTGTCCGACTGAAACATGTCTGCTTCATCGAGAACGGCTCCGGTCTCACCTCTTTCCGCTGGAACTCGCCATGCAAGAGGAATGTGCAGCATCCGAAAGGGGTTTCACCGCTCATCTTTTCATCACATCTGTTGTAACGGGTGCATGCATCAGTAGTCCTACCGATCCAGGTTTGTAAATCATGTGAGTACCCTTACGGTGCGGCGCGATAACATGGTACTGGAGAGGTGACGATTCTCTGTATCCCGACTACATGGCCTCGAACTATACTCAACAACTGACAAGACCGTCTGGTGTACAAACAGGAGTCATGAGCGCTTCATCGCTCTCGGCAGGCTGTTCGCCTGAGAGAACGGGAGCCTTAGGACTGTAAGCGAATCCGTTTTTCCGATATCCAGCCCTGTATGCCTTCATCTCCACGCACGAGATACATCCAGTCGCCGGCCTGGAGCTCACCGTCCATGATGGTGAACACAATTCCTGGGCGAACGATCGGTCCGGGCCTGCTGCTGGATGAATTGGCGAACAATGACATGTATTCGCCGGGAGCCCCGCTGTCCGCTATGACGGTCACTTTCTGTCCTTCACTGAACATCGGGCCGAGGGAAGGTGTGGCTGGTGCAGCGGCCCTGGCTGCCGTTTGAGGTGGTGCAACAGCGGCGGGAGGAGTTGGTGGATTAAATGGAGCCGGAGTTCCGTTGCTCGGGTGCGGAGCAGCTTGCGGTGCGGCGAGTGGCGGGACTGCGGTTGATGGGGCCGACGGCTTCATGATCATTGGCGTGATGGTCTTCTCACCCAAAGAGGGCTTCAGCCATTCTGTCAGCATTTCGGGCTCCATCCAGGCGTAGGCCATGCCGACGACAAGAGCCAGGAGCAGTACCCAGAGCATCGGGCTTCCTCCCCCGGATTTCCTGCGACGGTTCACCGATCCTCTTAGGTTCGGGGTGATCGCGTCATCGAGTTCCTCTTCTGCGAACTCCAAATCCTGGTCTGGTTGTTGGGCAAGAAGAAGCGTCCAATGAACGGTCGGCTGGACAGCTGTCAGGTACTCAATGAACACAGCCATGATAGCTCCCTACTGAAGAGTCGATCCCAAATAGACTAACACAGAGACTGATGGGTGAACGCACCCTTCAACCGAGTTAACCGACTATTAATTTTGCCGTAACGATTTGTTGTTGGCCCTGTCTTATCACTATTCGTCATGCTGAGCGGTCCATCACCCATCGTACTCGTACGCGACTCGGTCCTCATTTTTCTGAAGTCCGAGTCGTTCGCACAGTCGTTGAAGAGAACGTCAGAAACGAGCGGGTATCGCAGCATAATAGTGACCATGGAGTCGGTTGCCCTCAAAGAGGCGGAAACGAATGTACCATCGTTGATTATTCTCGACCGTCGATCCTATTCCATCACCAACTTCCGTCGAATCAGAACGCTGAACACAGTTCCCATCATCGCCGTGCAAGAGGGAAGCCTCTCCTGCCAAGATGAGGACTGTCTTGAGGAGTATGATCGGGGCATAGACTTGGTGGTATGCGGGGAGAGTGTCCGTCAACTGGTTGCGCGGATGCGCGCCATCCTTCGTCGCCGAGGAGCCGACGTTAAGTCGGGTCCCCAGTATAGTGCGGGGAATCTTCAGATGAACCTCGATCGTCACGAAGTCCTGATCAACGGCCATGCCGTCGACCTCGCCCCCAAGGAATTCCAGATTCTCCAGCATTTCCTTCAATCACCCCGTCGCGTGTTCTCTCGCCAGGAGATGCTCAACGAGGTGTGGGGGGAAGGCTATGCGCTCGAAGAGCACGCGCTTGATGTGCACATTCATTCGCTGCGGCAGAAGATCGAGGCGGACCCGGCCAATCCGAGAGTCCTGCTGACCGTCAGGGGGGTGGGATACAAGCTGCAGGCCTAAGGTCTGCAAGGGTCTGCCCACGCAAATATAAATACCTAATGATGCAAATCCCCTACGTAAGTGGCGTTGTATCTGTCCTCAGGTCTCACTACTCTGACCGGGCGCTTGTCATGACGGCGGGCATAATATAGTCACCAACTCGATGGAGGCGTGTTTATGTGGGGGCAGGAGAAAAAAATAGGGCCGGGCTCACGCGAGCAGGAAGGCAAAGAGGTTGTTATGGGTGCTGCCAACTCACCAAACACCGAGGGGGCTGGAGACATTAGTGCCTTTGTGGGAAAAGGAGTCGAGTTCAAGGGTTCGATCTCCTATCGCGGTACGGTGAGAATTGACGGGTATGTCGATGGAGAAATCCATACGGATGGCGTCCTGCTTATTGGTGAGGAGGCCGTTCTCCAAGCAACAATTACCGCCGGAACCATTATCTGTAAAGGAAAGATTACGGGAGATATCGTGGCAACAGAATGCATCAAGCTCCGCGCGCCAGCCATCATGACGGGGAGTATCCAGACGCCGATCCTCTCGATGGAAGATGGCGTGGTGTTCAACGGCGCCCTCGAAATGGCTCACCGTGTGCGCGATCTACCGCAGGACGCCTCGCTGCTTTCCATCGGAGTGGTCGAACCACTGAATAGTAAGCGAGTCAATGGTTAGCGGGATATCTATGCAGCGTCGTTGTACCTGAGGAGCGACTGCTTAGGGAAGACTGTCTCAGGAATTGCGGCGAACCTCCAATCGCGCCTTCTCCAAATGCAATATCCCTAAGCAAGGCGGGATAAGTCGCCGCACTTTCCTGTCTTTCCTGCGCCCGACCGACTTAGTTGCCAGTCTAATTTTAACCGGCACAACACTCTCTAGTGACTCAGCCGCGGACGATGGCCCCCTTCATGCCATAGAGAATCCAGAACGGGTCGCTTTGTGCCGGCGGGTCTATGCTATTGATCTTCATGGCTGTGACGATTTCGTGAAACACGACTATGAATTCCTGCTCCGAGGCTGGCCGCACTCGTTGGTTCATCTGGTGAGGAATCTTTCGGCTATCTTCTGCCACGATGGATCTTCAATGGATTCAGTGGATTTCCTGTACCGAAGGCCTTAGGTGCCCTGTCGACATTTTGAGCGGTGCAGTACCGCCCTTCCTGACATTCGTTCTCCGAGGGGTTTGTGCCCAGGAGGGCATACCCATGCCACATTTTTACGTGAACTTAACCTCACCGTAATTGATTCAAGCGGCGGTGCGATGCAAGATAAGGATCAAGCATCCATCCTCTCTCTCAAAGGAGGCACCATGCGTGCATCGAAGACCGAGGCGGCGGTAAACTATGAGGACATGATCTCCCTCCATGAGGTTCTCCAGTTACTCCGCGAGTTGGAATGCTTGGGATTCGTGAAATGGATACTCTGAGCATTATGGACCTTTCACGGCAAGAAGCAGATCGGATCATGAAGTCCCTGAACGGGGTGTTCCTTCAAAACTTCCAAGCCGCGTTTCTTGAGGAACGCTCTAGTACGTGCGACAACAACGAGATGTGGGCCCTCCCTGAACGCCAGCGCGTCTATTTTCGAATCGAATCCTATCTGTTCGGAATCAACTTCGGTCAATCAGGCCTGATTGCACTTTCATCATTTGCCAGGATTGCTGCGACCACTGCTACGAGATGCGCGCAATGCCTACAGTGCCTGCTTGAAGAAAAACTATTCCCGCTCGGTGTGGCTCAGAGCAAACGCCTCATTACCGCCCTCCTCACCAAGAATGCAAAGGACGTGTTTCACGAACTTCAAAAACATCTGTCCGGGGTACGGATTGCTGACACGGAGCGGTTGGGTTACCACCTTGCCACCGTCATCTTTTGAGGCCAACTGATGATTGCTGCCGTCTGAATAGGCAAACCAAATGAGGAAAATAGGCACGAGGGAGAGGAGGGCGTTCGCGTTGGTGGACGATTGACAGGGTTCTCACTGAGGCTGTGGGTTGGGTTCTGGCGAGCCTGCCCTTGTGAGAACGAACGATCATGGCATTATCTCCCGGCCAAAAATACGCGAGAAGGCAGAAAAAGAGACGTGATCTTGTACGAACAGTCTTGGCACATCTCATGAGGCACGGCGCATCGCTCTATGACGCCCTGTCTATTCAATTAGATCCGCACCATACTGCCGAACTCCAACCTCTCCTCCGTACCTTGAAAGAGTATGGATATATTGACGTAACTCCCAACAATATGGTGACGATTACCACCCTCGGTCTTCAAGAGCTGAAATCCAAGGACCAGATGTACCCTCACTCAATGCCCCCGTGCAGTCTCATCCCCTCCTTGCATATCATGAGACTCTACTAATGAGTATTTCAAAGGAGGGTATGACAATGACGAAGGCCGAAGCCGAGGCCATACAGGTACGGCGGACACATCGAAGGCTGTCGAAGTCGCAGAAGGCATGCGAGCATAGGAACCAGGAATTAGAACTGGATGGACACGGCTTTTTAACGGGCCACAATCGCTGTAGTGACTGCGGTGAACTTGTTATTAAGCCGTACTAGTCACGTCACATCCCCAACGGCGCAGTCCGATTGCTTGACCGGTCCCCTACCCGGAGCCGACCCGTATGCTAGGTCGGGCCGAAAGGAAGACCGAGGACAATACCCTCCCCTCGCCCTGAAACGGGTGTGACCAGTTTTGTGATCAGAAAAGACCGGAATAGAGGGAAGGAACGGGAAGAGATGGAAATAATGGAACGCTCCGAGACATCGATCCTGCAAAGGAATTGGGGAACCCATTGCAGTAGCGAGTTTTGCGATAAATGCCCATTTGCCACTCTTAATCAACTGGCAGTGGATTCGAGCCCCGCCCTGTTCCAAAATTCATAAACCAGTTTGATTCGTCCCGTTTGTTCCTTCCTGATGAAGTGCGCGGCCTAACTCAACATTGAGGATAATTTAATCTGCACGTAATTCTGCGTGGCTCGGATGGCGTATAATGCCACGCGCGTGGGGAGGGTGTGAGAGAAATCGCACGAATGGTCGTGGCGTCTTTCGCTACCGCGGTGTCCGACTCCAATACCCATTTCTCATTGAGGTTGCTCGATTGAGATTAAACCTCCCTACTCAGGGTTGATCCGGTCCAAATAGTCCTCTCCTTCGATCAGCCACCGGGGTGGAATCATGACGACGATGGTCAATCCGCCAACTGGCCCCCATTTGTGGTCGGTGTCGCTGCTCTGCTGGTGCTCACCGTCAGGTGTCGGTTCTAGCTGACCCCCCTTGTGGTTTGGTGGTTGAAGAGTAGGGCCGACATCGGTTGAATATATCGCGAGCGGTAGAGGGGAGGCACACGTGACGTCAAGATGGATGGCGGCGATCGTGATCATCGGGGTAATTTCAATGGGGGGCTGTGTCAGTCAAAAGAAGTATGAAGAGGCAATGGTCGACACCGATTTGGCTAAGTCAGACTTGGCTCTGGCCCGCGCCCAAAAGAATGCCTTAGAGCAACAGGTTAAGACGCTCAAGGATCTCAATATGAAATTTGGACACGAAGCCCAGGTCGCCCACGACGAGGTTGAACGTATTCAACATGACCATGACAAGGAACGCGGTAGTGTCGAGAGTCGGATCAAGGAACTCGAAGCTCAAATAAGACTGCTCTCTGCCAAGAATCTGGCGCTGCGTCATAAATACTCGGATATGAAACAGCATAACGATACGCTCAAATCCCTGGTGGCTCGCTATCACAAAGAGTTGAAAGATCAGTCACAATCTGTGACCGGAACCCCGACGCCGTCTGCGAATACCCCCTCAGTTCAGTCGGGAAGAGTCAAGGGGCAGTAAATTCTAGATTAAGACACAGGTGATGTGGACACAAGGAGAGAGTTGTGCGCCGTTCTGCTTAAGAATAAGAGGGGGTTGAGAATAGTGCCTGATACAGGATCCTTGCCCCGTTCAGGTTCCGAGCTTAAACTCGGTCGGTAGCGCCCGGGCCAACCACAACCCACGAAGCAGGGCCCGTCTTTTGGATTGGTGCGTCTGCATCCGCTGCAGGATATCGTTCAGAACGTGCACCGCGCTGAGTATATGAGGACCCTTGTTCAGCATCACGCACTCGGCACGGTTCCCCATGGCTGCGTCCGTGATCTCGGCGCGGGACGGCATCCCGCTCTTGGCAAGGGTTTCCAGGACTTGTGTGGCCCAGATCACGGGGACATGGGCGGCCTCCGAGATCCAGAGGATCTCCTCTTGGACCTCTGCCAGGCGCTCGAATCCGCATTCGACGGCCAGATCGCCTCGCGCGATCATCACGCCACAGCAAGGCGCCCGCATGGCTGTCAGCAGCATCTCCGGTAAGTTCTCGAAGCCGCGCCGCGTTTCGATCTTCAGCACGATGGCGGGCTGCCGACCTCCGAGACTCGCCAGGTACCCATGGAGCAACTCCACATCCTGGGCACTGTTCGCAAAGGACAACTCGACGACGTCGGCATGCTGGGCCACGAAGGACAGGTCCTCCAGGTCCTGAGGCGTCAGGGCCGCCAGCCGAAGGTCGCTCTCGGGCAGGTTGATTCCCTTGTCGCTCCTCAGCTTCTCGCCGCATACTCGTGCGTGGGTGATTCTGACGAGAACCCCTGTGCGTTCCACCTTTTCGATCACGCCGCCGATTTTGCCATCCTCGAACCAAATTGATTCCCCCGACCGAACATCATCGAACACGTCCGGTATTGTGCAGCCAATCGAAGCGGGGCTCAGTACCTGTCCCGCACTGTCGTGGGTTGCAGGGCGGCCGGGTTTGAGGTCTCGCTGTAGAATGAGGAGGTCCCCTTGCCGGAGGACGATGGGGTTCTCGCCGGGCGGCAGTTCGCCGACGACTGACTCGCGGTCATCCCGATTCGTTGTCCCAGGCCCGTGACGTAGGACTGTGCCGGGAACGACATACGTCGTCTGAGAAGCCTCCGCCCAGCAGCCGCGGTCGGTCACATCGACAATTTTGAAGGTCCGTTTGGCGTCCCGAGCGTCGATGAGTTTTACCCGTTCGCCAGAGCGAAGATGGGCCAGCCACGTGGCCGTCACGGGAAGGCTAGCCGCCGGCGGCGAAGGGGGCGAGTGAGGAGAAGTCGTTGGAGTCAACCAAACCCGCGCTGGGGCGATGACCCGCCCGAAGATATCGCGGCAGGGTCGAATACGGACCACTGCCGGACCCGGCTCGAGCGGCCCGGTGCGCAGCTTAGGCCCAGCCAGGTCCATGACAATCCTGCAGGACCGCCCCAGTTTCTGTTCGGCCCGTTTCAGGTGCTCGATCATCCGCAACCACGCCGCAGCGTTGTCATGGGCACAATTGATGCGCATGCAGTCCATGCCTTGCCGGAGCAAGTTATGAACGAGCAGGTAATCGTCCGCGGCCTCGCTCGGCATGGTGATCATGATTCGGACCCCGCGATGGGTGGGGGCGGGGCCCAGCAAGGCTTCGGTGTGTTCGGCAAGCAGCCGTTGCCCGTTTGCAAAATCGAGAGCAGCAGCCTCTATTGATGGTGGTTGCCAGGATCGCTGTGCCAGGCGATGCAGGACGTCTAGAACCGCGTCTACCGTGGCCAGGACGTGCGGTTCGGTTCGCCCGAGAGAGGACAGCCCCATTTCCGCCAACCGGAGCTGCAACGGACGGAGGTCGCGTCGACGGAGCGCCAGATAATGCAGAAGATTCCTGGCGCTTGCTTGATAGTGTGGATGCACGTGACTCAGGCGGGTGGCTGATGTGACCGTCTCGGCGATCATCTCCGACCTAATAGCCGTAAGTTCCCTGAGGACGCCTTCGATGGAATCAAGTAACAACATCAAAGTCTCAAGATCGTAGTGAGGAAGGCTGTAAGTGGAGATGCACGGTACCAATTCATTCCTGGTTTCCCTTTCACTCGAAGAACGATCAAAGTGTCAATCGCCATTTGTTCTTTGCAGAATTACGCTCATTCAATCATACAACACCCTCATCGCTCCAGCAGTTCGACCTCCTCGCACCACGCCACCGATCTCGCAGGCCACGACATCGTTGGGAAGACCGACTCTGGTGCGTCGCTGCTTGACGAGAGCATGATTGGTGCTAAGCTTACGTCTGTTGTGATCGGAACATGCCGGCAAGGGATGGCCGGCGATCAGATGGACAGAGCATTTGCGGCAGGATAGGAGTTCGGCCATAGAGGAATGAGGCTCCGACATTGTGATCATGTTGAATGCGGCCAATGGCTCGGGAATTCTCCGGATCGCCGGAATGATCTTTGCCCTTGCACTCACCGGCTGTGCGATCAGTTCATCCACTCCGGGAGAAGAATACGAAATATCACATCTCAGGGTTGTCTTTCTCGACGAGAAGCAGATCCGGAACAAATGGGAGGAAGTGACGGGCAAGACTGCTGTGATGATGACGCCTCGACTCGTGCTGGAATCCAAGCGGCGAGAGGAGGTCGTCGTCGGGTTTTACGATTTCCATACCAGCACTATTTACTGCCCCAAAATGAACTTTGAAGCATGCGGACACGAACTGCATCATGCCGTGTTGGGTCGATTTCACCTTGAACGATAACTCCCACCCGGAGAACCCAGAAGCGTCTGACCGGGCTGTCCGCTCCGACTCCATCTCTGAATGCCATTTGGCTCATTCGTAGATCGCGTCACTGGCGAGCGATCACAGCCCTGTACCCGGCAATCCAGATTGAACGAGAGCACAGCTCATTGCCGAGGAACCAGTCGGACGAGAAAACTGCCGGATTCAAGCCCAGTTGATCGCTGAATTGGTGGCCACCGCCAAAAAGCGCTTCGCCTTCTTCATCCTACTCCCCATCGTCGTCCTCGCTGTCTTCGTCGTCTTCATCCTGTGGATCGCTCACAATCTCAAAAATGGCGACAGTGTTGCTGACCTCGTGTGAGATGACTAAGAGGGGTTTGCCGTTCGGGCTGTCGCTTTTCTTGATGAAGAACAGGCCTTCTGGGGCAAGGTCGGTTGGGGCGGTATTGATGTAGGTGGCAAACTTCGGCGAAGTGGGCTTGGAGATGTCGTAGACCATGACACCACCGATTCGCTCAAGGCCGATGAAGGCGTAGGTTCTGCCGGAGACTTTCCCGATCGCCACGCCCTCAGGTTCGGGGCCTTTGTTGTCGCTTCTAGTATCGAAGGTGGCGATGTCCCCTTGTGAATTAAACAGATCGGGAAGCAGTGCCGCCGTGCGTTGTTCGATGTCGCCGCCGCTGTCGTACACCAATGTGCCGTTTGCGCGGCGAATGGAGAAGGAGCGGCCACCCGGAACGTAGAGGCGTTCAAACTCCGTGTCGGTATCGAGTTCCTTGGCGCCGTTGACATTCGTCACCGTCAGCCGACCGAGATTGTCGTTATTGCGCAGACCGGTTGCTCCCGTGGTCACGTCGGGATACCCTTGGGCGGCAAAAGAGGCGGCATCCAAGGTGAGCGCACCGACGCGCGCTTCTTCGCTGAAGCCCGGGGGATAGTCGCGCGTGTCGCCTTCATTGGCTGTGACGAGATAGGTGTCTCCGTTCACGCGATACGAGGCAATCGCGTCGGGCTCGTACATTCCGAACACCGGCCAGTTACGGATGTTGATGATGCCGTTGTTGCTCGCTCCGGGCACGTCCCGGTCACTGGCGTCCAATTTGTTGCCGGTGAGGGAGTGGTCTTTGAAGCCGAGCCCGACGAGCTTGGTGAAGGTGGCGGTCGGAATATCTAGGATGCCGATCGCGTTGTTTTCTTGTAAGGTCACCCAGGCGGTTTTGGAATTATGAGACACGGTGATGTATTCCGGCTCAATATCTTGCGCGAATGTCGCGTTGGGGCCGTAGATCCTGATGCTCGCGGCATTTTCCTGTGGAATAGCGAGGCTGAACGTCGCGGTCCGGACGTTGAGCTGCGTGAGGCTGGTCACGCCCGGCGTCATGTCGATGACGCTAACAGATCCTTCCGGGTCCACGGAGGGCACCGGGTTATTGTTGTAGCTGTTGGGCTCGCCTTCGTTCGCCACGAGCAGCCACTTGCCGTTTGGTGAAAAGACGAGCATATCGGGCAGAGCGCCGACCGTGAGGGTATTGAGGAGCGCGCCGCTGGTGTTGAAAAATTTCACGGCCCCTGGGTCCGTTTTCTGAGGGCCTTCGACGGCCACCGCAACGATGCCGTCGTGCACGGCCACGCTATTGGGTTTGCCGCCGAGCGGAACGGTCTGGACTGGGGCCAAGACCTGTGACTCGGGGTTGCTGAGATCGAGTACATCCAATTGGCGAAGATTGAGATTGATGCTGAATAACCGTTTGGACGCCGGATCATACGAGGAGATTTCGGCCCGAGGCTCATCGGCGACTGTGCTGACCCCGGCGCTATATCGACCGATCTGTTTCAGCGTGATGGACTTCGAGTCCGACGCCTCCACGGAAATCGGCAGTCCCATCACGCTGAGTAATCCTATCCCGACGATTGCCTGTTCAAACTTCATGTGTCTTCCTCCAGGTTACATCAATGTTTTCTGCCTGACGCAGGCGGGCATTATGGCTGAACTCGATTAGGGCGAGGTTACGCGAAAGTTAAAATCGAGTTACAGAGGAGGTTCCCCTGCTTGACTGTGTTGCGCGATCAGGCGTGTCTCGCGTACAAGGATTGACTGGTGAGGTATTGCAGGGTCTGGGCAACCATGGCCTTTTCGAGCTGATGCGCTGCAGATTTCATAAACAGGCCGAGATGATTGTTATCACCCAATTCACGAATCGACGTGCAGCCATGGGAGTTCTGTTCCTCCTCATCGCTTTCATGAGAAGTGATCCTTCAGTCCAAGCCGAGCTCTTGCCATCCCAAGTCATGATCGTTGTCAATGCCAACAGCCGGGAAAGCCTGATGGTCGCGGAGCATTATGCGACCCGTCGGGGAGTTCCCCTGCAGCAGATTGCCAAATTGGATCTTCCGCTCGACGACACGATGAACCGGGAGGACTATGATCGTCGATTGGTCATGCCGCTTCGGCAGGCGTTGCAGGACCATCGAATCCAGCAATCTATTCGTGTGCTGGTGACGGTTTATGGCGTGCCTCTCCGAGTCGCGCCGCCGAAGGTTACGGCAGAGGAACAGCGCTGGCAGCGTGACGCGAACGACAGACTCAGTGCCGCAAGGGTGCAGTTGGTGGACATCGAGCGACGGGCTCGCGGAATCGCGGTGCAGCTCGGTTCCAGGCCGGCCCTGCTCACGAAGGAAGAAGGCGTTGTCGCGCATGAACGTCACGTGGCGTTCTTATTGCGTGTCGACGCGGCGGTTCAGGAGTCCATGAAGCGGGTTACGCAGCTGACGCTGCCGACCCTTCATCAATGGACTGCGCAGTTAGACGCTGTGGTCCGGGACCATCAAGGGCTGGCCGGCCTTGCGCAATGGCATCATGATCTCCCTCGGGAAGGACAGGTTTCAGGTGGTGGGGAAAATGCAATGGTTCGGGCTGAGCAATTGGAGGGATTGCAACTATTGCTGGGGTCCTTGGAACTCCCGATCCGTAGCCGGCGAGCTGAGCTGTATCAAGTGGTTGGGAAGGTCTATGGGGCCTATGGGGTATTTGGCCTGGCGGCTCTGGAGTTGGAACGCTTATCGGATGAATTTTCCGACGGGAGCCTGGACAGCGAGTTGAGCTTGTTGTGGTGGGATCGAGGTCAGTATGGAGTTGCCTGGCGCCGCCCCAATCCGTTCCATCATGCGTTCAAGAAGACGAGGGAAAGATCTAGAGCGTTTTTGGTTTATGTCTTTACATAGCCTGAGGACGCGAAGTAGCGCGTGCATTCGTCGGGTGTGAAGCGGTCGAGCAACACGCCGATGTCAGCCCAGAGCGCATCCACGGTTCGAGGGGCGGCTTGGCGGAGCAGCGCTTTGAGTTTGGCAAACAGTTTTTCAATGGGATTCAGATCGGGGGAATACGGCGGGAGATAGCGGATGTGTGCCCCTACCGCCTCAAGCGCCTCTTTGACGCCCGCCACTTTGTGACTCCGTAAGTTGTCGGCGATGACGATGTCGCCGGGGTGCAGCGTCGGGCATAAAAACTCCTGGACATATTTCAGGAACAGGGCGCCGGTCATGGCGCCATCTGCCACCATCGGGGCCGTGATGTCATCATGACGCAGCCCGGCGACGAAGGTGGTGGTGTGCCAATGACCGTGCGGCACGGAGGCGACACAGCGTTCGCCGCGCGGGGCGCGTCCGTAGCGCCGGGCCATGTTCGTTGACGCCCCAGTTTCATCCAGAAAAACCAGCTTCGTGATGTCCAGCGCCGGTTGGGAGGCTTGCCACTCACGCCGTGCGGCTTGCACGTCGGTGCGCTCTTGCTCGCTGGCGTGCAGGGTTTTTTTTAAGCGTGAGCTTCCATTTATCGAGTTGATGCCACAACGCGGGGACCTTAATCGCAATCCCGTGTGCCGCCAGTCGTGTGCACAGCTCAGCGAGTGTCAGATCGCTGGTCTCCTTCAGCCAGGTCCGAAGCGTCGCCTCCATCCCGACCAACCGTGACCGCCGGTGGCCCCCAATCGGCAGACTGCTCCGCTGTCCCGTCTGCGTGAGCCGCTTCCGCACCTGATACACCCAGACCCGGCTGACTTCAAATCGGTCGGCAATGGCGGTCGGACGCTCCCCACGTGCCAATGCTCTCAACACACGGTCCCGTAGATCCTGTGAATAGGCATCCATCCTGTGCCCTCCATCAAGAGAACAATGGAGGGCATGCTACAGAATGTATACACTTAAATCAAAACTGCTCTAGCCGAGACATTCCACTACTCATGGTGAGCCGGCTCGATGCGCCGACTGCAGACCTAGCCAAGCGTCTGGTGGATCGGGCAATGGAGGTGGAGCAACGAGGGCTCGCCGGGACGATCTATCTCGATGCTCGGGGTCTGCCGGTCAAAGACCAATCGGATACCTATGGCCGCTATGACCAAAGCTTGCGTGATTTGAATACCTTTCTCACACAGCATACGGCCTACCGATCGAAATTGGAGAACACCGAGATTCGATTTCATCGACCTGGTGAGGCGCCGGATGTCGCGCTCTATGTAGGTTGGTATCGGCTCAGGCAATACGAAGATGCCTTTACATTTCGGCCAGGCGCCGTCGGCTATCACATGGCTTCCGCGGAAGCGGTAAGCCTTCACAGCGCTTCAGAGCCAGGCTGGTGCAAGAATGCGCTGGAACGCGGGATTACCGCGACGCTCGGTTCGATCGGTGAACCGTATCTGGACGCCTTTCCTGAGCCACGGGAGTTCGTGGCGTTATTGATGACCGGCCAGTATTCGCTGGTAGAAACCTATTACCTGACCAGTCGATGGATTAGCTGGCGCATGGTGCTCATCGGCGATCCGCTCTACAGCCCATGGAAGACCACACCGGCTGCCAAGCGATCATCGCTGACGATGTTTCCTCTCGCCCCGATCCCGCCCTCCGACCAGACTTTTGACGATCCAGTCCTCATCAGAAAAGAATTGGGGCGCATGCATGAGCAATCTCGGGCCAAGCTCGATAGAATTCTCCGAGATCAACTTCAGCCCCTTGTCCAGCCAGCACCTTGATGGGACAGAGACCGCACTGGCTCCTCTAACCGCCCGTCACTACATATAATCTGATTCCCTCCGGACCGATGACTTGCTGCATTAGGAGGAGTGTAATCAGCGGTTGCTGCCGTTCCAACGATGAGTCAGGAATGAGCCTTTAGATTTCTACTGCGGAGACATCGCATGTGATAGGTGGGCAAACAAAGTTTCGTCGCGCATCGTTGGAGGAACCTGCATGCGCATTATGTGCTCTCGCACAATGTGATTACTTCGCCATTGGTCGCTTGTGATGGGCTCACTGTGCGTGCAGTGCACGATTCTTCTTTGCCGCTCGTCCGCGAGCCCTAGGAACTCTTGTTCAACTTTCGCACCAGGCACGTGGAGTATGATCGCACCCAGAGTGCCTCCTCGAACCAGATGTCTCTCGCTCCGTGAAGTCCATGGAAATGGCAGACTCTCGACAAGATACGAGAGCAAAATGTTACAGATTCGTAACCAACCTGAAACGGTATAGTGATCTGAGTCAGTGTAGAATTTCACCGTTATGTTTGGTGCGTGGATTGGAATCGTCATTACGTCCAGCAGCATCGGGCTCTAGTCGGGCGGAGAACCTCTGCAGGGCGAGTCAGCGAAATGTGGCAGTGATCGAAAGTAGTATGGGTTCTCTTGGTTCAGGGTGATTCCTGAGCGCAAAGGGGGTGGGTCATCATGATCACGGGACTACGCAGCATGTTTTTTCTCATGGTGTCTTTCATCTTTTTTTTGATTATCATCGGAATGCTCGGGCTCAGCACAATGATGAGGCCTGGACGATGGAGTGAGCGATGGCGATCAACAGGATATTAGCCACAGACCTTCGATTTGAACATCCGTGATACGGGTGCAGGAAAAATTCCTTCCCTGTTTTCAGGCTTGCGTCAAGCCCAAGAAGGCTTTCAGGATGGCCACACCCAATACTTGTTAACACATCTGTAACATCCCTGAAATCTCCCTGACATCTTCCGTACGCTATTATCCCAACACTCATGGAAGCCCGGCGGGCGTTGGCTAGGCAGACTTCCCAGGGAGCGTCCCTCGCCGCGACACGATAGTCGAGCGTAAGCGGATCTCACCGTATGGACAAAGGGGCCGGTTAGAGTTCGTGGTGATGACTATGTTTATAGCAGCGAACCTTTTCGGATTGCTGTCGAGTATCCCATTTGAAGTAGAGCACAGCGAATAGTGCACACGATCAATGCCGCAGGCCGCAGCTGAAGGGCACCTGCTGCACGTACAATGAATGATTTGGGACTTGTCAGGAGCAGGTGATCGGTAGAGAGCCTCCATGATCGATCATTCGGCAGAGCATCAACAGCCAGCCGCCGAGCCATCGGAGGTTCGTGATGACTCGCACCATCTCCTGAATCGTGAGCTCAGCTGGCTGCAATTCAATCAGCGTGTCCTGGAAGAAGCCGAGGACAAGCGGCACCCCCTCTTGGAACGCGTGAAGTTTTTGGCAATCTTCGCCACGAATCTGGATGAATTTTTCATGATTCGCGTGTCCGGTCTCCATCGTCAGGTGGCTGGCGGGTTTGTCGGAACAACGCCTGATGGGATGACACCATCTGAGCAAATAGGGGCGATCAACCGAGAGTTGATCGCCCACTATGAACGATACGACCGGTGCTGGAAACAGGACGTCTTGCTTGGGCTACGAGAGGCAGGCATTTGTGTGCTGCAGTATGTGGAGCTGGCGCAGAGGGAGAGAGAGGCACTACGACACTACTTTCAGCGCGAGATCTTTCCCGCGCTGACACCGCTAGCATTTGATCCGACCCATCCCTTTCCGCATATCTCGAGTCTGAGCTTTAATCTTGCCGTGATGGTGAAGGACCCCGAACGCGGCGACTGTTTCGCGCGCGTGAAAGTTCCGGATGTCTTCCCACGACTGGTTCCTATACGCACCGACGAAGATGTCGCCCTCCAACAGATGGGGTTGGGCGGGGCGGGAAAAGTGCAACAATTTGTCTGGCTGGAGGAGGTCATCGCGGATAACCTGGATAGTCTCTTTCCCGGTCTGGACGTGGTGACATCATACCCATTCCGTGTGACGCGAGATGCCGATGTCGCCATCGAGGAAGACGAAGCATCCGATCTGATCGAGGCGGTGGAGGAGCAGCTCGATCAGCGGCATTACACGTCAGCCGTTCGATTGGAGTTGGATGCGGCGACACCGGGTCATATTCGCGAGATTCTGACACGAAATCTTCAGCTACCTCCGTATCTCGTCTACGCAGGTCACGGCCCGATCGGCATGGCCGGGATTCGCGAACTGTACGCTCTCGATCGTCCAGATCTGAAGGATCCGCCGTTTGTTCCGGTCGTCCCATCCTGCTTGAACAAATCGGGCAGCCTCTTGGCGGCCATCCGTCAACAGGATGTGCTGTTGTATCATCCCTATGACAGCTTCATGCCGGTCGTGGAGTTTCTACGGGAAGCCGCACACGATCCAGACGTCCTCGCCATTAAACAGACCCTGTATCGCGTCAATCCGAAATCACCCATTGTCGATGCGCTGATGGCAGCTCGCGTCAACGGCAAGCAAGTTGCGGTGTTAATTGAACTCAAAGCTCGATTCGATGAAGAGAACAACATTGAATGGGCCCGGAAACTTGAAGATGAAGGCGTGCATGTTGTGTATGGTGTGCAAGGGCTCAAGACGCATGCGAAGGTCTGTCTCATCGTCCGGCGCGAACCGGAGGGAATTCGTCGCTATGTCCATCTCGGCACCGGAAATTATAACGTCGTCACCAGTCGTATCTATACCGATTTGAGTTATTTCACGTGCGATCCCGCTATTAGCCGCGATGTCTCCGATCTGTTCAACTCACTGACCGGGTACTCCCGCAAGAACTCCTACTCTAAGCTCCTCGTTGCACCGACAACGCTCAGGCAACAACTGCTTGATCGGATCGAGCGCGAGACGTGCCGCCACCGCGAGCACGATGATGGATATATCGCCTTCAAGATGAACTCGTTGGTCGATACGCGGTGCATTCAGGCCCTGTACCGAGCGGCGCAAGTCGGAGTCCGGATTGATCTTCAGGTGCGGGGTATTTGTTGTCTGCGGCCGGGTGTCCCGGGGCTCAGCGAGACCATCACCGTCACCTCGGTAGTTGGGCGTTTTCTGGAACATGCGCGGATCTACTACTTTCGTCACGGTGGGCAGAACGAGGTGCTGATTGGGAGCGCTGATCTGATGCCGCGAAATCTGGATCACCGGGTGGAAGTGATTTTTCCTGTGGAAGATCCTCAATGGCGCGAGGTCATCGTCAATGACATTCTCGGTGTCGGGCTGCGGGACAATGTGCAAGCAAGACGGTTACTCGCTGACGGGACGTATGAACGCATGCAACCGGTAGATGGTGCTACAGCCGTGAATTCTCAGGATTGGTTTTTGAATCACTGGAAATCCAGGCCGTAAGGGATTGCTTGAAGATATGTGACATCCAGAAGCACGCTACGGTGGCGGCATGACATACGATTATCACGACGCTAAGGCTTGTCCTACACCATTAAATGTCTAAGCAGTGAAATGAACAGTCATTACCATTCACAGACTAGCGCAGTACGCATGCAGGACCCCATTTCTGCCGATCCAGGCCAAGTCGTGAGGCATTTCAGACAGATTGTACTCTGGCCTCTGCAGCTGATGCCGATTCGTGATGATAAACCAATCCAGAACCATTGCGACTTTATTCAGACACAGGACAGCCTTTGGCGAGAGGTCGAGGACGAGTTTACCGGCGATCCGGCCCTGTTTCAGGAACGCCACTACAGCGAATTCATCACATTCCTACCCTCCGTCCAGCGATTCCTCTACGGCGAGGGCAAAGGCCGCGGGACCGGTGTCAATCAGGAATCGCCCATTCGCGTGTTCCGACGCACCGATATTGCCAACGTGCGGATGACCTACCCCGATCCCGGAGCGGTACCGATCACGTTCGGAGTAGCGCATGTGGATTTGTATTTTTTCTACGACATCGACATCGTCATCCTGGCCATGGAAATTTTCGCCGACGATCTCCCTCTGACCTGGGTAGAGGACACCATGCTTCGTTTCGCGAGAGGATATCCCACGTATTGGGAGCCTGAAGGGCACGGTGGCCACTGTCTGAAAAAGGCGGAATGGCTCACCAAGGATGGCACAGTGCTGGCGGTGTCCGACTACGAGCACAAGGAGAAATATTTGTCCTTTGCGTGCCAGTACCGAGCGCCGTGCATCGCCTCTCACTGGGAGTTTCTGCTCGAACCGCTGGTGCACCACCATTCAGGCAAGCCCGGCCTCATCCGCTATCGCCAGATTGAATCTCACCTGTTGCCGTTGATGGCCTATCTGACGATTGACAATCCCGCTGCGCTGACTCGCGGGGACTTCATTCGGTTGGGGCTCGCCGCTGCGCCGGACCCGTTAGACTCTCTGCCCTATTCCGAGCAGCATCTGTCCGATTTTGAAGATCGCTTTTTCTATGATCGTTACTGGAACGAAAAAGACCGGGAGCGCCCGGGGACCCGCTTCATCTGCAGCGGACGCGTGTTCACGGAAGTGAGCGATCGCGGCGAGCGGTTTTTGGTCACTCGGAAGACAGGTCTCGAGCAGTTCCGGCACGAGTATTTTATGTTGTTTCTGATTTGCCACTTTCATAAGGCGGCTATGCTGATGTTGGCCGACCGCCTGGTCGATGCACTGAACCGGCTGGACCCTGGCAGCCTGAAATCAGTCAGAAATTTCCAGCGCGTGACCCGACAGATTCTCGGCGTGTTCCTGCGGTTCACCCATCGGTACTGGTTCCACGATGTGTCGGAACATACCCAGGTGAAGGAACTGTTTCGCATGACGAATCGGCATCTTGGAACGGCCCAATTGTATGCCGAGGTCCGGGAAGCCATTGAGGATATGAGTCAGTATCTCGACAGCGATGTGCTGCGCCGACAGGGAGAGACGATGGTGCGTCTGACCGTCGTGACCACGGTCGGTTTGATCGGCATGGCAACGACGGGCTTTCTGGGCATGAATTTGATCGCCGAGGCCGATGGTCCGTTCGCAAGAAGGCTCTTTATTTTTCTGCTCGTCCTGGTCCTCACGATAGCCGTGACCATCTATACGGTTCTGAAATCCCGTCGTCTGTCAGAGTTCCTCGATAAGGTAGCTGACGAGCGCGTTCTGGTGAGAGACAAGTTTTCAGCATTCCTTGACGTATGGAGAACCAATCACGATAGGTAACCGGCCGATTGAGGTTGCGCTTACCCGGAGGCAGCGATGGAACGATATTTCGATGTCGAGCTGAACGAGATCAAAAAGAAGCTCTTGCTGATGGGTGGCTCAGTGGAATCTCAACTACAGGACGTCTTGCAAGCGTTGACCGAACGCAATGTGGACCTGGCGATTCGAGTCGTCGAAAATGACTTGATGATCAATATGCTGGACCTCGAAATCGACGAGGCGTGCCTCCGCCTCCTGGCGCTCTACCATCCGAGGGCCGGCGATCTACGATTTATCACGACGACGATGAAAATTTCCACAGAACTCGAACGAATGAGCGATTTGGCAGAAAATATTGCCGAACGGGTGATCGAGTTGAACGAAGAACCTCAGCTCAAACCCTATATCGATATTCCGAGAATGGCTGAGTGGACGAGCCGGATGGTCAAAGAATGTCTGGATGCCTTTGTGAATCGCGATGCCGAGCTGGCGCTGAAAGTTTGTCGGGACGACGGCTTTGTCGATGGCCTCACGGAGCAACTCTTCAGAGAACTCGTCTCGTTCATGCTGGAAGATTCAAGAACCATCGCGCGGGCGACCCGTCTCACGTTCATCGGCAAGTATTACGAGCGGATCGCCGACCATGCGACGAACATCGCTGAACTCGTCGTCTACATGGTGGAAGGAAAAATTATCCGGCACGTGACGGTACAGAAATGAGAGACGAGTCCGCATTATTCAGGAAGACGTCTTTTGCCACTGCCTGTTCGTGCTGCCTGCCCCCAGACTGGACGATAGATCGCAACGGTAAGCCTGACGGCAGATAGGCCCGCAGCTCAGTTCCCCTATGGATCGTGTCAAGTATGCCTCACTCCTCCCTCACGGCTCAGCGCGCCTTTCTCGCGTGAGAGCCGCGATTTCTCGACGAATCGTTGCACATGAACGTTTCTGAGAACGCGCAGCCGACAGTTCTCCGGTTGACCGTTGACACGGTATCTTCCTCAATGCCCTCCCATCGGAAAGAACGACACCGCAATCGAGACGGTGATCAGGACGATGATGATCCATTCAAGCACTTCCATGCGGCGGGTGGTCGTGCGGTCTGACATCTTGCTGTAGATGCTTTCCAACGTCTCCAGTTTGCGCAGAATGCTCGCATCCCAGGCTTCTAAGTGGAAACGTTGGGAGGCGAGGCGATAGACGCGCGCCAGGTACTGGTCGCCTAACAGCTTCAAGGTGTTCGTCACTCGCTCAAAGAGGAGTGCGCCGTCGACTTGCAGTTGCGCGATATGCGTGGTGTCTTTGTCGTGCAGACCGGGGAGCGGCAGCAGGCGTGGTTTACGAGCGAGCGTGGCGTACCCCTCGTTCAGCGCCGTATCGAGCTGTTCGTCGAGCATCCGCATTTCCAAAAGCTCCACATTGGCAAATTCCAGTACGGCTCGCACGTCGTCCATCTCGTTTCCGAAGATTACGGCCGAGTGCCAGTCGATAAGAGCGGCGTCTCCGACTCCGTACGAAATGCGGCAGGACGTGGCGTCTTGAATTTCTTGGTCTGCGAGCGGCGTCCGTTCTCCGCGAAGCACCTGCGCCAGTTCCGTCTCTCGGCTTGTCCAGGGCGGGAGCGATTGTTCCGTCGAATAGGATTCAATCGAGAAGATGATGTAGTCCTCCACCTCTTTGGCGATCTTGGGCCGTTCGATCGACGGATGAATCGCCTCAACGAGCTGCTCGACCCGCTTGCGGGATTCCGTGAGTAAGGGCTCGTTCTCGTAGAGCGACTCGCTGAGCTCGAGCAGGCCATCGAAGGGACCGTCCAGCGTAAACCGGTAGGTGATTGTCACGGCGCCGAAGTCATACACCATGACTTCGACCGTTGGACTGGATCGATACGAGCCGACCGCGAAGCTTCCTCCTTCTTGCATGAGTCGGAGTGGAGCCGGATGGTATTCGAAATATTGCGGAGCCCTCGTCTTATGCCGGAGGCGGCTGCGCTCTCTGTTAGCCGTGATCCGGCGATTGACGTCCTCTAATTCGATCGACCACCCGATATCGTAGGCAAATACGGCATAACAGGTGCCTTTATTGATCGTCAGTGGCGTGACAGAAGAAGCGTGCATCGAAGAAGTCATGTTCTTTCCGTGAGGCGTTATCTCAACACCGGTGTAGGGGAGGAGCGTCAGGGTGGCTCCCGTCCTGGTCCGTAGGCAATGAGACTATGCGTGGCCCTCAAAGAAACATCCAGAATCAGATGGATTAAGGGGAGGACAGCTCCTGCACAACGCCCCCAGCATCGTAACGTATGCGAATTTCTGGCTGCAACCGCTCTTCCGTCTCCCCATTCAGATCTCTGGCGCGTAGACCCGGGTCGATCGTCTTCATACGTGTCATGGTCTCCCCGGATGGGGCGACTTGGGCGGTGGGAATTTCGACTCGTGGGATAGACGGTCCGGACGCGGTCGGGCGGTAGACGGCGGTGTCCCCGCCAGGGGACGCGATCACCAAATCAGGTTGCCCGTATCGTGTGATCACCTCATCCTTCGTCGTCACACCGACACGGATCCATTCCGGATGATCGGGGGCCGAGACACAGGCCGCGAGAAGACCGAGGACACAGAGGGTCAGCGGGACACTACACGCAAGCGAACAAAGAAGAGCGCGTATCCGTACATGTCTCATGAACGAATCTCCTTCTTACGACTTTATCAACCTACTCTTCCTCGCCAAGTCAATGCAAATGCCTGTTCGATTCGCTCAATATCATGGAGCAACGGTCTCTTGACGTCATTGTTACGAGTTTTTGAGGAGTAAGTGATCGATTCGTAACAGACCGCTGCAATAGTGGGGCCGAGAATGAGCCGGAAAGGAGAAGACTACAGCTTCTTCGAACCGTTTCCGTAACGCGGCATCACGAACAACCACGGGAGGCTTGAGAGGCATTAGGGTATTCCTCGTTTGGGAGCCACCATCCGCTGCACCGCACGCATGCGACAAGGAGGAGAGACCCGATGGCACAGTCGTTCGGCCAGAAATTGTCCAGTCAACCACAGGTGGCGGCATTCACGAAGGCCCGCCCGTTGTTGCTGGCTTCGTCCGGCGTGGTGAGAAAATGTGAAAAAGAAGGAATGAGGACGAGAATCAGCAAATGGGTCACGAAATGGGGACTTTCAGCGACGACGAGGGTCTGATTGTCCTGGTCACGGCAGTCTCCATAAATAGGACTGTGCGTGCTCCATGAGTCTTGGCCTGTCGGTCTGTGACTATCATATACCCATCAATACTTTCACATTGTGAGGAAGGAGATATTCATGAAGAACATCGATGATGACAATGGTTGCAACACCTCGGGGAACGAAACCTTCCAAGACGTGCTCGACGCCCGTGTGTCCAGGCGGGGGTTGATAAGTAAGGGTCTCGCTACTGCGGCATTTCTGTCACTCGGCGGCGTCGAAGCACTCCTAAGGGCCGTCCCTGCTTCCGCCCAGGTGCGGAACCAGTCACTCCTCGGTTTTCAGGGCATCCCGGTTTCGGACGGTGACACCGTCGTGGTGCCGCCGGGGTACAAGGCGGAAGTGCTGATCGCCTGGGGCGACCCGGTGTCGAATGGGCCAGCCTTCAAGCAGGATGCCAGCAACAGCGCCGCTGACCAGGCCAGACAGTGGGGTATGCACAACGATGGTGTGGTGTATTTCCCTATCCTGGGCTCCCAGCGTGGGGTGCTCGTGCAGAACAATGAATACACAGATGACGGCCTACTGTTCTTCGACGGCGTGGCGAACTGGAACCAGGAGAAGACAAATAAGTCGCTCAACGCCCACGGTGTCTCGATCATCGAGATCACCAAGCGGAGCGGATTTCCATGGGACCGGCGGAGAAGACGCGGCGAGTGGGATGTCGTCCGCCCGTCGCCGTTTGCCCGACGCATCACCGGCATGACTCCGATCAAAATCGGCGGCCCGGCTGCGGGCGATCCAAGGCTCCGGACCACCACGGATCCGACAGGAGAAAGGGTGCTCGGGACGCTGAACAATTGCGCCATGGGATTTACGCCCTGGGGTACATACCTCGCGTGCGAAGAAAACTTCAACGGCTACTTCCGCAAGAATGGTCCCCAGACAAATCTGGAAACGCGTTATGGCATCAATGCCGCCGGTTTCGGCTATCTCTGGCACACGACCGATTCGCGGTTTCAAGTCGATGCTGAGCCGAACGAGCCGAACCGCTTCGGCTGGGTGGTGGAAATTGATCCATTTAAGCCGAACTCGACTCCTGTGAAGCGCACCGCGCTTGGTCGTTTGAAGCACGAGGGCGCGTGGGTTCAAGAGACTAAGGATGGCAAAGTGGTCGTCTACATGGGGGATGACGAACGGAACGAATACATCTACCGCTACGTCTCGAACAAGCCCTGGCAGCAGGCGCGTTTCCTGGGGATCAACCCTCTCGACGACGGGATTCTATATGTTGCAAATTTCAAGGCAGACGGCACGGGCGAGTGGCTGCCGTTGACGCCCAGCAATCCTGCCCTGGCGGCCGGCGGCTGGACGCTGAACGACATCCTCATTAACACTCGCGGAGCGGCCGATGCAGTCGGTGCGACCATGATGGACCGGCCGGAGTGGATCGATACCTTTCCCGAATCGCTCACCGCGATCGCGACACTTACCAACAACAACCGGCGCGGCAGCAACCCACCGTCGGTCAATAATCCGGACGGTTCCACCGTCGCAGGCTCGGCACGTCCTCCGGTAGATGCGCCGAATCCGCGAGCGATTAACAACTATGGCCACATCATCCGTTGGTATTACGCGAACGACTTTTCGGAGCCGACATTCGGATGGGACATCTTTGCACTCGCCGGCGATCCCACCAACGCGGCTCACGGATCCACGATCATCGGCGATAAATACGGCTCTCCCGACGGTATCTACGTGGCGCCGAGCGGGCGACTCTGGATTCAGACCGACGTGTCGACTTCAACCATCAACGCCGGCGCCTATGCCGGATTCGGCAACAACCAGATGCTCTGCGCCGACCCCACGACCAAAGAGACGCGGCGATTCCTGGTTGGACCCAAACAGTGCGAGATCACCGGCGTGTTTGTCACGCCCGACGAGGAAACCATGTTCGTCGGCATCCAGCATCCGGGCGAGCGGCCCGACGATACGCCGGGCAATCCGGCGAATCCGAAGGAGTTCAGTTCCTGGCCAGATGGCGCGGCAGGTGGGCGGCCCCGCTCGTCCTGCATCGTGATCACGAAGGACGACGGCGGTAAGATCGGCAGCTGAAGACCGAGGCGCGCGGTTCCTCGGACACCTCTCAATCGAGGGGCCGCGCGCGAAACCCCTGAGCCCTGCCACCGCATCGAGATCACGAGACTCAAGATGCCGAGGTGGTGTGAGCGGGAGGATGTGTGAACTCTGCGCTTCCCATTTGAAGAAGTCATGGCGTGCGCGCCTGAAAGATCGGCGCACACGCACCAAAGATCCCGGCGATGCCACTGAACCCTGCTCCATGGTTAGTGACTCAGGCTCCTGACCCGGCCCTTGCGCTACGGCGGCAAATGCTGGTATCAAGCCTTTTCAAATATGTGGCTGAGATTCAAGAGATCGAGGGTGGGTATGCCTTTAAATTCCGCCGCTCGGAACTGCTCATCCGGCGCATCGCCGATTACATCGTATTCGAGGGGCAACACTCTCTGCAGCTGATGTTCATGCTTGTCTCTGAGCCGGAAGACGGTTCTGTCTGGTTACAGGTGCGAGGCCCAGAAAGCGAGAAGGAGCATATTCGAACCTCCTATACGACACACCTTATGCGTGTGAGCCCTCCGGCGTAAAGAGCGTGAATTGACGTCTTCTCAGGTTGATGTCCTTTGGAATTAATCTCTTGGCCTGTTTGAGCTAGGCCATCGTGGCGTGCTGGTTCTTCTTCCACCGAACGTTTCGGTAGATGTGCATTCGGGCTCGCCTCGGCTTTTGATGCGAGAGGCGTTGGCGGTTGAAGGCGATGACGTGGTCGACGACGTCCCCGCAATGGACACATCTCAGGGCTGGGATCCTGTTTCCTCCGTCGTAGATGATCTCCGATACTCTGAGCCCAGCACAGCGGGTGCATCGCATAGTCTCTCCTTGTTACACGATTGTAAGTTGTGGGGACCCATTCAGGTGGTTGCCTGTGACTGAATCGGGAACTGCCTGTACCGAAGTGTTCCGAACCTGCTCACGAATCGGGAGGACAACGTCACGGATAGGTCCGAACTGAAAATCCGCGAGCAGCCGGAGAAGCCGGTCAGCCGTCTTGTTGAGATTCACGTAGTGACGGAACTCGGAAAGCCGCGTGTCTCGCATGCGCGGCTGCGTGGCGTCCATCTCCCACGACCGCACGTAGACGACGATCGGTTGGTCGAGGGCTTCGATTCGTGAAAGAAGGGATTTCAGCGCCGGGTAGTTGAGAGATCGAAGGTACCCACCGCCTCCTATGATCATGCGGAACCCTCCCACATTCAAGGTGGAGGGTGGGACTTCCCAGAGACTGCGTTTTTCCCAGGAGAGCCGGTGGATCCATTGGCTTGCGCCAGGAATCCCTGCCAGATCATGGACGATGGGAAGCACGCTGCTGTCGTACAGAAATCCTTCTTCAGCCACGATCGGCAGGGCCCACGGCGTATGTGCAGTGATGCTCAGGCTCGGTGCACGGAATCCGATGACCTGGTGCCCTGTGACATCTTCAAGGATACGTTTGGCTCGATGAATGTCTTGTCGAAAACTCTGTGGGGTTTGTGCGGCGACCAACTCATGCCCGTAGCCGAGACAGGCTATTTCGTGGCCGGCTTCCGAAACTGTGCGAATGACCGACGGGTGTTGCTCAGCCAGCCATCCGAGGGCAAAAAAAGTGGCCTTCGTTGCGTGGTGAGCCAGCAACTTGAGGATTCGCTCGGCGTTTGCTTGTATCCGGCTCTGGAACGATGACCAATGACGCCGCCGCTGGGGAGAGTCGAATCGCGATGCATGAAAATGCTCTTCGAGATCGAAGGTTACAATATGGCGCGGTTGTATCCGGATACCTTGCGTGGTGGTCTCCTTGGGGAAGTCGGAGCCCGGGACTTGTCCCTTCTCCTGGCAAGAAGGGACACGCGCGGGGAGCCAGGTGCGCGAGGCGGCGCAACCGGGCTCTGAGGTGCGGGCAGGGTAGTGGGAAGGGTGTTTGGCATTGCTTAATTTCTGGTCGATGTTTGCTCGGTGATGGTGAGACAGGGGACGCAGTAAAGCGAATCGGGCTGCACTCTGAGCCTGGCATAGGGGATCTGATGATTGCAGCGGGAGCAGATTCCGTAAGAACGTGTATGTAGGGATGTGAGCGCCTGCTCGATTCGACGGAGCTTTTCGATGGCAAGGAGCTTTACGGACAAGGCGATGTCGCTCTCATACTCAGCCGCGGCTTGGTCGATCGGATCAGGGAAGAGTTCGGGTTCTGTGGCGATGAAATGTGACATCATGGTTTCGCGTGTGAGCATTGTTCGGAGCCTATGGAGTTCGTTCTGAAGATCTGTGTAATTCGTGTTCTTCGGTATGGGGATGTTCGAGTGTTTCGACGGAACATTTCGCGGGACATGGTTCGATGCGCTGGTATGTGGCATAGGCGTCACCTCCCTGTGGAGATACTTCTATTATGTTCAAGGCACAGGACGATCAGCGCCAGATCAAATTTGTGTAACGTGTGTTGGGTGATGCACGGAGCGGAGAGGAGCGCGGGAGGCATGATTCTCTAAATACGCGAAGAGAGTGTGCGTTCTGTCGCGGAGGTCTGTCTGTGACAGCAAGAAATTAACAAACTTGTAATGTTCCGTTGCGCTAGGCGTAATGGTGCGAGGTCATGATGCTAGGGTTTAGTCACGATAGACGTATAGCGCGTACGCCGTCCGGAGAGCTGTGGCTCAGGGGTTTGATTGGTAACCATCATGATGAAAATGTTCGGTGTAGGGGCTTTCTGTGCCCTGATGCTTGTTGCCGTAAGCTGTGTGCGTCCGCAGAAGTACATCGACATGACCTGCGGGAAAATGCCGAGCGAGACGCTGCTCGATCGAGAAGTGGCGATTCAATGTCAACAGTTTCGACAAGACGAAGCGGCCACTGCCGTCTACAACGAGGCGACTTTGCTTCTGAGGTCGTACCGGGCCTGTTTGGAGACGTATGAGCAGGTACCAGCGCGTGCCCGTGAGTATTGTGGAGAGTATGGGAAAGCCCTACGAAATATAGGGCTCCAGATCAAGGAACCTCTCGACACAGATCCATCGGCAAAGGATGCGGCTCGAATTCCGCCGAAACCGAAGTCCTAGCTCTGTCTCCAGGGCGTACGGTTCGTCTCGTACAACTCCATCGACATGACACGGGGCACGCGGTAGAGATCGCTCATGATAAAATCAAAGGTCTCAGAGACGCCATGATATTCCTACACCAATCACAAGGAGAATCGACATGCGAAATAGATCAGTCTTGGCCTTAATAGCTCTTGCCGTCGTAACTTTCGCACAAACTGCCGGCGCTGAGGTGGATCGGGAGAAGTTATCAAAGGAGCCAGGTGTATACGCAACCTTCGCCGTCTTCAAGGTCGGAGATCAGTGGTCGCAAATGGAGAAGGAGACCAGGGCTGGCAGTGTGGCGGACGTGAAAAAGATTTTTGAAAAGCATGCGGACAAAGTCGCCGTGGATGCGTACTTGTTGCGGGGTTTGTCCGAAAGAGCAGACTTTTTCCTCAGGGTGCACTCCAAGGAAATGCTCGACAACCAGAATTTTCTGGTGGACTTCATGGGCACAACATTTGGAAAAGGCCTGAAGAACACTGACACGTTCAATGGCATCACGAAGGCGTTGAATTATGTGCCAAAATTTCCAGAAGATCTGAAGGCCGAGCTGAAGACTCCACCGCCTCAGGGCAGTCCATACGTGGTGGTGGTCCCAGTCCGCAAAGATGCCGATTGGTGGCTGATGCCCCAAGAGGCCCGAACCACCTTGATGAAGGAGCATACGGATGCGACGGTAGTGTATCTGAAGACCGTCAAGCGCAAGCTCTATCACTCCAGCGGCTTGGACGACCTGGACTTCATCACGTATTTCGAGACAGCCAAGCTTGATGACTTTAACAATCTCGTGACCGCGTTATTACAGGTGAAAGAGAATCATCACAATAAACAGTTCGGTGAGCCTACACTACTAGGCACCATCCGCCCACTGGATGAGATGCTGGAGATCCTGAGCCGCTAGTCTGTCTCTCCGCACGATGCGCGTCTCGGTCTGGCATCCAGACCGAGACGCGCTGTTGAAGGAACGTCTTCATTGGTCATTTTCTCGGCTGAACCAGCCGTTCGGAAGTTTCCGTGCTACTGGTTGATCGTGCAGCTCTGGGGTTCCCATCGTTGGGATCGCCGATCTTGATCGAAAAACACGCGATAGCCCACACATCGAGAATTCCCTGCCAGGAACTCGTAGTCCCATACCTCGCTCCCGGTCGGAATTTTCTTGAGCCGCTGGGGGTAGCCGAATCGGCGGACTAGGTCGCCTTGCGTGATCTGGCCGATACTGGCTTCGAATTCATCCATTCGGGGATGACTGCACGACAGAAGGAGCGTCATGAGGCAGCAAGGCAGTAGGAACCACCATATTCCCATCCTTGTCATGTGAACAGATCGCCGGTTAAAGCGACCTCTCAGGGACTTGATCAGATAACTTATATCCAAGAGATTTGACCGAGATGATGGCCTCATCGAGTAGCGAGATCTTGAGCTTCAGCCTGCGGATATGCACGTCGACGGTTCTGGTGGTGCCGTAATAGTCATAGCCCCACACCGCATTCAACAAGACATCGCGGGTCAACACCCGGCCAGGGTGGTGTAGGAGTTGTTCAAGCAATCCAAATTCCTTTGCGGTCAAGCAGATTTCCTTGCCATCAACCTTCACTTCGTGTCGAGATAGATCCATCAGGAGCGGACCGTATGAGTAGGACTTTTGTTTCGGGTCATCGGTTCGTTCTAATCGTCGGAACAAGGCTTTCACCCGCGTGACCAACACTTTGGGGCTAAACGGTTTGGTGACATAGTCATCCGCTCCAAGCTCGAGCCCGATGATGGTGTCGGACTCTTCGGCTTTGGCGGTCAACATGAGTATAGGGAGCAAGGCAGTGTCTGGCGCACTCCGGATCTTCTTGCAGACTTCTAGTCCATCAATTTCTGGGAGCATGAGATCCAGGACAATCATATCAGGGCAGGCGGTTTTGATTAGCTTGAGGCCTTCCATGCCCGTCGTGGCAATCGCTGTCCGAAACCCATCTTTCTCAAGATACAGTTTCACTAACTGAGCAATGTCTGCTTCGTCTTCGATGATCAGTATTTTCTTGGGCACATGGGTTGTCATATGGTTATCGGCGGGGCAGCTCGAGGCTACAGTAAGACGTTCATGGACCTGAGTCATTCTCTGAGAGGATAAACCTCCAATGTTACAGCTGTATTAAGAATGATGATGTGTGCAAAAGAAATATAATGGGTCTCGATCAATCAATATCGTAAGTGGTCCAAAGTATTCGAGGGAGTGTGGTGGTCTGATAGGGGGGTATCTATAGTCCACTGATTTCGGAGTGGCAGAAAGCCAACGATTCGAATAGATTCCTTTGCCGTTGCTTACGTTGGCCGTTGTAAAGCTGGAGAATTCCTATGGGCAGGAGAAGGTCGGGAAAGATGACGGTTGACTACGCATGGTATGTCGAAGGTTATGGCCAGGCCGGTGCGCCGGCTGGTACGTTGAGCGAGTCGTTACATATTCCTCACAATACGCTGTCGTTCCATCTGTCGCACATGAGCCATGCGGGCCTCGTCGTGTCTCGCCGGAAAGGGAGATCGGTGATCTACTGTGCTGATTTCGAGTTTTTTTCAGGTCTGATCCGTTACATGGTCAAGGACTGTTGTCGCGTCGAATTTGCCAGTATCCGCAGCGATACAAAGCGGAAATGTTCGATCATAGAACTGTCACACTGTTGCGAACCAAAGGAGAACCTATCATGAAACGATTCCATATCCATGTCGGGGTAGAACAACTCGATGAGTCCATCCGCTTTTATAGTGCGCTGTTCGGCGCGGAGCCGGTGAAAAGGAAGACTGACTACGCCAAATGGTTGCTGGAAGACCCCCGCGTGAACTTCGCGATATCCACGCGTGCGAAAAAAAATGGGATCGATCACCTAGGCATCCAGGTCGAGGAAGAGAGCGAACTGACGGAGTTGCGCGAGCGCCTCAAGGCTGGGGACATGGCCATTGTCGAGGAAGGCGAAACGGTCTGCTGTTACGCCCGGTCGGACAAATCCTGGATACAAGACCCCGCCGGCATTCCGTGGGAAGCGTACCGGACGATGGAGGACGCCCAACTATTTTCCGGCCATCCTGATCAAGCCGAACATGCCTGTTGTACGCCGGAGACTATGGGAGAACCTGATTGCTGTGCACCTTCTGAAAAAACCGCAGGGTGCTGCGACTGATGAAGCCTGATGTGCTCAACGTGTTGGTTCTGTGCACGGGTAATTCTTGTCGCTCCGTGATGGCTGAAGCACTGATCAATCAGCTCGGCTATGGCCGGTATCGAGCATGGAGCGCTGGAAGTGTTCCGGCCGGCTATGTTCACCCGAAATCGATCGAGACGCTGCAGCGGCATGGCATCGATCCCGGACAGCCACGCAGCAAGTCATGGGATGAGTGTGCCGCACAATCGTTCGATCTGGTCATCACGGTTTGCGATCAAGCTGCGGGCGAAAGCTGCCCACGTTTTCCAGGCAACCCCAGGAAGCTGCATTGGAGCACGCCCGATCCAGGCAAAGTCACTGGATCAGAGGCCGAGATCGACGCCGCTTTTGACCGGGCATTTTTCATGCTCAAAAACCGTGTCGAAGAATTCATGACATGACTGTCTGCTGCTACCAGGAGGAGATGCACTGTCCGTATCTCTTTCTTTGTGTCTTGCCGGATGACGAGGCCTCTTCTTTCCTTTCCTGCACCTAACCCCTATGTAGCTTCCAACAAACGCTTCCTGTATAGTCGCCGTAGTCGAACCTACCCGAATGATGCCGCTCACTCCATCATCATTCCATCGCATCCTCAGCCGGTTTGTTTCCGTCAACCGCGAAGAGTTGCGCGGCCTTCTCTGGTCGTTTCTCTGCTTCTTCACCCTGCTGGCTTCGTACTATGTCTTGCGTCCGGTGCGCGATGAAATGGGCGTGCAAACCGGCGTGCAGAACCTGCCGTGGCTCTTTTCCGCCGTATTCGTCTCGATGTTGGTCTTGGTGCCGCTCTTTGGCTGGATCGCCGGACGTCTCCCGGTTCGCCGGCTCATTCCAACGATCTACCTATTTTTCTCGAGCAATCTGTTCCTGTTTTTCCTCGCCTTGATAAGCGACCTCCCTCGCACGACGGTGGCGCCGGTGTTCTTCGTGTGGGTGAGTGTCTTCAAC
>Ga0163149_10000624_pt1 | contig 46877 bp, 73 predicted proteins | sample OliLakLV19MP5G1_FD_148604 | JGI IMG/M metagenome (GOLD analysis project Ga0163149, IMG submission 148604) | Freshwater microbial mat bacterial communities from Lake Vanda, McMurdo Dry Valleys, Antarctica - Oligotrophic Lake LV.19.MP5.G1 | ecosystem: Environmental > Aquatic > Freshwater > Lake >...
GGGCCAGGGATTCGAGGGAGGGCGACGACGAAGGCGCAGCGGGGCCGACGGCTGAGCCGCGCGGTGGGGTGGTGGTCGCTGCTTTGCGCTTCGGTGGTGCTGTCTTCTTCGTCGCCATCGGTGTAGGTGCGGCGCAGGCCATCCCCTCGGTGTACCGGGAGACGGGCGGCCCCGGAGGATGGATGGGCCTGCGCCAGCTTGAAAATGAAAAAGGCCCGCGTGCTGCGGGCCTTGAGGTGGGCATGGAGTGCTCCGCGAGGATTACACTACCAGCATTGTGATCGGTGGCGCCGTCAGGCGGTCGTCACGGTCGGCACATAGGAGAGTCAGGACCAAGGTGTTGGCCAGCCTCTTCATGAACTTGTCGGCCTCTCCGGGGCGCTTCTTTTCGAGCGCGTCAAGGTGGTAGGCGATGTCCTTCGCCATCTCGTTGTTCATCTCGTCGATGCATTCGTCCACAGTGGCGTCTGCCGGGTCTTCGAGCGGGGTCGTCTGGCCGTTGCCGATGTCGTCGAGGGTTGTGCCCTCGATCCAGGCGGGGAGCGGGGTCGTCTGTTCCATTTTCAGTGGGTCTCCTTGTTGAACTTCACGATGCCATTATGGCATGTGTTACACCTCGATACGCGTCAATTCACCCCCCTTCGTCTGGCTGGCCATCAGGCGGACGGCAATCTCCGTGACGTGCGCACGGTCTCGCAGTCCTGGCCACTCCTGCAGCAGGTAGTGCTCGGCGATGAGCTGGGCCTCGGGCGGCGGGCCGGTGTAGGCGCGCACCGCGGCGTTGATGTAGGCGCTCTGCCCCGAGCCGCGGAACTCTGGACAGGCGGCCTTGATCTTTTCCCAGACGTCGGGGTCGACGCGCACGGTGGTGGTCTCGACGCCCGCCGCCAGCTTGTTGCGCGCGTACCGACTGGTCTTCTTCGCGCTCGGCGGTGGTGGTGGTGCGGGCTCGAGCATGACCGCGGCGATGTCGGCGGCCGTCTGCCGGAGCGAGGCGGTGATCTCGATGTTCACACCCGCCTCGCCGCGGCCGCGTGGGCATACTCCACGCCAGCAACAAACCCGGCGTGACCGTCGCCGTAGTCGGGGCGATCGTCCTCGTCCTGGCCGTACCACCAGCGCTCGAACGCCGCGAGCAGTGTGCGGCCATCCTCGCCTCGATGCGCGGCGCCGTGGCTGTCGCGCTCCTCAAGGGCTTGCTCCATCAGCGTGTAGGCAAAGCCTCGGCTGCATCCGGTCGCACCCGCGATCAGGTCGGCGGCGTCGATCTCCGCGCTCATGCCGCCGCCGGCACGATGACCGTCCGCTCGCCCTTGATGATCAGACCGGTGCGCGGCAGGCTGTCGATCTCTGCGCCGTCCGAAGAGCGGGGCATTTTTCGGACGGCAGCATTGATGAGGAACGGCGCCAGCATGTGCTCCGGCGGCGCGGCCGCGGCGATCTTCATCCTCGGCGGCTCCATCTCGATGACCGCCGCCTCATAGCTCGCCTCGCCCACCGGGTGGGGCCAGCTCCACACGCGCATGTCGGCGTAGTCGTCCGCGCAGGCCTGGGCGAGGGAGGCACACTGGGCCTCGTCGTGGTGCGGCGAGAGCGCGTACAGCGCCTCGGCGAAGCGGCGCTTCCACGCCCTCCGGGTCAGTGGTCTCATGGTGTGGTCTCCTCGATGGTGGTGTCGGCGATCGCGGCGAAGGGCTTCTGCTCTTCGGCGACGCGGTAGCCGCGTTGGCGCGCCGCCTTGCGGCGGTTGCTCTCGATGCGTTGCTGCACGATGGCCCACTGACCGGCCAGGATGTCCTGTCGGGTTGCTGTGCCCAGCCGGTAGGGGCCGCTCATGTCAGGCCTCCTTGCCGGTAGCTGGCTGCCTCGCGAGCAGGCGAATCCATGCTGTCAGGTCGCCTTCGAGCGCATCGCCGATGGCGCTCTTGGCCTGGTCCAGGCCGCCGGCGACGCCTCGCCGGTAGGCCACATCGAGCGCCGCGTTGGCCACAGCGAGCGCGCCGTCGGCCGCGGCGAGCGCGTCGTCGGCCACAGCGAGCGCGTCGTTGGCCGCGGCGAGCCGCGTCTCCAGGTCAATGATCCTGGCGTGGCCGGCCTCGGTCTGCTTCCACTGCTGAGCCGCCGCGTGGGGCGAGATGGCCGGCGCAACGACCCGATAGGCGTAGGGCTCATTCAGCTGCACGGGGACGCCGCTGCGGTGGGCGCGCCGGGCGCGGGTGGTCTCGTGCTCTCGAGTGGCATCGCAGGCGGGGGCCGGCACAGCGGTGTAGACGCCGCGCTCGTCGTCGAACTGCAGCTCGCTCTGCTCCGCCCGCAGCCCCATGTAGGCCACCCGCACGCCCGGCTTGACCCGGTAGTCCAGGCCCTCCAGCAGCGGGCCGTCTCCTTGCGACCACCACACGGGCCTGGGCCCGTAGCGCCAGCGCCACTGCACGGGAACGCCGTGCTTGTGCGCGCGAATGGCGCGGCGCGTCTCGGCTCGGCCCGCGATCAGGTCCACCTCGCCGTCGGCCGCGGTCTTGGCCTCGGTCTTGGTCTCGGTCTTGGTCTTGGTCTTGGTCTCGTTCTCGTTCTCGTTCTCGTTCTCGAATTCCATCATGGTCTCCTTTTCAGCTCGAAAACCCGGGCGAACGGCCGGTGCGTTTGTTACAAATGTGGATATCTCCCCCTTGATCGAGGGACGACGCGGTCAGCAAGATCGAGCCGCCCTTCTCGGGCTCGACCCACTCCCAGTCACCCCGCTGGATCACCTTGTTCGAGTCGTCGGCCCAGAAGCCGGCCAGGGTCAGCGCGTCCTTGACGACCTTGAGCAGGTTGTCCGCGTCGCGGGCCCGGCGGTCGGGGGGTACGAAGGTCCAGGCCACGCTGATGGGGCCAGGAGGGGCCCTGCGGCCCCGCAGCGCCTGCGCAACGAGCGCCCGGTAGGCCAGGGCCTCCTTGGACACGTAGTGCCGTCCTGTGGCCGTATGACGCACGGAATGGTTGCCTGTACGGCCAGGGTAGGGCAGCTCGATGGTGACAGTGGATATCATCATGATGTTAGTTGGCGCTAACGGACTTTTGGTGGCAGCACAGACAAAACAAGCAAAAAGACGCAAGACGGGGGTCCTTAGGGGCTGGCCTCGCGTGAAAAGAGATCAAATAATATATATATGTTAAAAAGAAGTTTTTTGTATATATATAGAAGAAGGACAAGCAAAATCAACAACTTACAGCACAGACACCGGTGTCACGCTGTGTCTCCGCCGTCTCCGTTGCGAACGCCTTTTGTTGGTGGACACTAACATCAGGCAGCGCAGACACCGGCGTCTTGCCGTCATCAGGCAGCGCAGACACGGCGTCTTGCTGCGTCTTGCTGTCATCAGGCGGCGCGAACGCCTTCGCGACGTACGCCTCGCATGACCTGTTGTTAGTGGCCACAAACTTGACCGCCACGATTTCATCGCGCGCCTGCAGCAGCTGCAGCAGGGCCATCTGCTTCTTCAGGTCAGCGATCCTGCGGAAGGGTCTGCTGAACGTGCAGAGACGGGCGAACGTAAGGCCGGTCTCCTCGCCCATGCTGATCACCCGAACGACGTCCTGGCCGACCCGATCCATCTCGCTGTCACCCACCCGCGCGGCCACCTCTCGCTCCATCTCCAGCACGACATGCTTGATGAAGTCAATCGCCCAGGCGGTCGAGCGAGCGTCGACTTCCAGGCTGCTCTGGCCGCCCTGGGGCAGCGCCGCGAGCGACGCCTGACCCACGGCAATGACCACCGCCAGCTTGATCGCCTGCTCGCGTGCTCGCACCCACATCTCTGCCAGGGCCGCCGTGTCCGGGTTCTGGCCCAGCTCGTCCTGGCGGTCTCTGATCCACGCCAGGAACTGCGTCATCAACGTCTGGGCCATCGGGTCGGCCGGCACCTCGATCGGCGACGCCGCATCGAGCCCGATCATCCCGCCAGCGTGCATCCCTCGCACTGCCTTGATCCACTCGACGATGTCCTGGGGCGCATCGCCCAGGGCGGCGTCCTCCTGGTCCACTGGCCAGCCCTTCGGCGCCGTGATCACCAGCATGCGGTTCAGCCAGCCGCTCGACACGCTCGTGCTCGTGAGGGAGCCGTAGAAGGACTCGGGCACCGAGGTGCAGTACATCGCGGCGTGCGGGCAGGTGATGTCGAGCCGCGCGCGATCCTTCTGGTTCGCGTACTCGGCGCCCTTGTAGACCGTGGCGGTGGAGCTGAACATCTTCTTCATGATGGTCATGACGCCCCTCTCATGGTTCGCCGCCTTCTCGCCGCTGATGGCGGACACGAGGTCACCGAACTCGTCGAGGAGGAACAGGGAGTTGGACACCTTGCTCATGCGCGTGAGCAAGCCCTGGCCGGACACCATCTCCTCGCCGCCGAGGTGCGCCCCCATGCCGGCGGCGTGCAGTGCGATGTTGATGGCCTTGCGCGCGTGGTCCTTGCCGGCCCCCGACGCCGCGAGGCTCAGCACGTAGAAATTGGTCCGCGCCTTGGTGTGGCTCATGACCTTTTGCCCGAGCACCGATCCCATCATTGTGATACTTGCGCCCACGGCCAGCTCCGGCTGGGGCTGCTGGCTGGTCTGGAGAATCCAGTCGACCATCCTGCCCACCATGCCCGGCGGGCGCAGGAGGTGCGCCGGCCAGGGCTTCGTTCTCGTTTCGAGAATTGAGAATGACGCCGAACTATTCGCCGAGCCACACGCGCCGGGGCCCTTGGCAGCTATGGGCTCTGCTATGGGCTCATGGGCCCTTGAGTGCCCATTAACCAGCTCAATGCGCTCTTGAGGCACCATCGCCGCCCGCCGCCTCGCCTGGGCCGCCAGGGCCGCGTCGAGGTCGATCTGCGTGTCCACCACTAGCGCATCGCGCTCGATGCCCAGCATCTGGGCCGCATCTTTCACCGCTGCGCTCATGTCGCCGTCGTGGTGGAGGATGGTGAAGAGCGAGAAGGCGTCGTGCGCGTAGCCGTCGGCCAGGGGGTCGGAGCCGTGGTGCGAGAAGGCCCGGCCTTCGGGGAGGATGACCACGCCCGGGATCACCGTGCTCGAGCTGGGGGCGAGGTAGCGCTTGCCGCGCCTCTTGTACCCGTTGGCCTCGAGCACCGAGCCGACGTCGTTGGCCCGGTTGTAGGCCTCGATCACGCCGGTGCTCGTGCCCGGCGTGCGTGCCCGCATTGGCCTCGCCACCGGTGGCGTCTTGCGCCAGGGGCAGAGAGCCTGGACCGCCTCGCGCACGCCCGTCTTCGTGTCCGCGTAGTCGCGCCAGAAGTGGAGGAGAGCCTCGGGGATCGCCGGCACCTCGTCGCGGTCCCAGGGCGCGAACCCCTCCATCCACTCGTAGGTCGCGCCGCTGGGGTGCAGCGAGGGCGGCAGCACGTCCTGGCTCGGGCCAGAGCGCAGCTCGAAGACCGAGAACTTGTCGGTGATCTTCGTGCCGTCCTTCGTGGGCCAGTTGATCTTCACCAGCGGCATGTCGGGGCAGCGGAAGATCGCCTTCGCCCGATCTGGCTGCGACGAGTTGATGCGCAGGCCGCGAGCCAGCAGGTCGTCGATGTCGATGCTGAACTCGTCGAGGATCACGCGGGTGAATGCCTCGGAGTCCACGTCGAGCGCGACCGTGCCCGAGGGCTGATGGCACAGGCCGAGGTTGATGGCGCCATGCTTGAGGCGCTCCACCAGCTTGGCCGGATCGTCGATCAGCTCGGCGGCGGTGTTCCAGCCTGGGTTCGATGGCCCCTTCTGTCCGGAGGGGATGGCGGCCAGCTTCCAGCCCTGCTGCAGGTACGCGAGCCCGTGCTCAAGCACCCGCGAGGTTCTCGCGTCGATCATGTGTCTCCTGGTGTCGTGAGGTGTGTTGTGATATTTCGCGGCGCTGTCCTACACTGCGGCGACTATCACAAACCTGATACTGACGCCCTGACATTGCGGCCGGCTTGGAGCGCGCCGCCCGTGATATTCTCCAGGGTCAGCTGCTTGATCGCGGGGATCGCCCCACGAGAGAGCCAGTTGCTGACCGCCGGTTGGGAGACCCCAAGGGCGGCGGCAAGTGCCGATTGGGTCCTGAAGTGCTTGATCGCTTGTTTCGGTGTCATCGTGGTCTCCTTCCGGGTGGGATCGCAAGGTCCAATAATAACCCGCGCAACAGCTTTGTGATAGGTGGAGGGCAGCGAACACCACGGGACTGATGGACATGTACGAGAGCATGAGCGACACGAAGCGCGCGGAGCTGATTGGTATCGCGTACGTGCTCAACGCCAGCGAGAAATCGACCAGCTACTCGGCGACGACGCAGGCCGCCAATCTGGGCTGAGCACCCTGTCAAGCCCTGGCCAACACAAGGTCGGGGCTTTTGTGATTAACCACACACTTTAGTCGGGATTGACGACGCCCGGTCAGTTGACTCGGGTATCAGCTTTGTGATGCAATGGCTACTCACAACAACGGAGTCCGCCATGACCAAGACCTACACCGTCACCAACGCCAGGACCAACCAGGAGGTTTTCGTCGGCACCCTCGCCGAATGGGATCACTGGTACGGTTTGAACTGCGACCGCTGGGACCGCCCGGCCGGCCTCACGGTCGATAGCGACACGCGCACCGAGAAGCGGATCACGGTCCGCCCTCGGTCCTCGGCCCCGCTGCTCGCCGCCCTGCTCTACGCCTACGCCCCGATCCCGGCCCTCGCCGGCGTCCTGAAGTGCCAGGGCATCTTCGACGACAACATGAGCGCCATCGTCTACCGCAAGGACTTCACGGCCGACCAAGTCGTGGTCCTCAGCGGCTACCGCGGCGACCGCATCTACTCGGTCGATCACACGCCGTTCGGGGAGAAGCAATGAACAGCACCGCAGTCATCACCTACCGGGTACGCGAAGCCGGCGAGCTTGTCGAGAAGGTCGAGAAGCAGGACCGCGCGGATTGCCTGCTTGAGTGCGGCGACGACGCCACCGCCCGCGAAAACATCATCGAAGGCATCGGCGAGCACCTAGCCGCCTTGCCGGGCTTCGTGGAGTTTACCGGCGGCTACTGGGAGGCCGCATGAATCTCACCGACACCACGCCGTTCCAAGGCTGAGAGCGACTGCAGGACTGAACCATCACAATGCCCATGAAGGAGAGTGTCATGTTCCACACCCCAGCTCACAAGGTCGTCCCGGTCCACACCGTTGTCTCCAGCGAAGCCGGCGTCATCGGCTACACGGTCGGCCCCCAAGGTGCCCAGGCCGGCGCTGACTACGCCAATTGCATGGCCCGCCAGCGCGGCTCGAAGGCCCGCTACCACGCCGGCTACGACTGCCCCGCCCAGCTCGTCAACGACCTGACCGCCACGCGCTCGGCCTGATCTATCACATTGCCACTGACCCCCGCCACCAAGGAGAACACCATGAGCATGACCCGCAAGGACTACGTCTACATCGCCGCCGCCCTGAAACAGGCCGTCGACGACGCCAAGGACCCGGTGGAGCGCCTTGGCGCCAGGAGCGCCGCGCTCCGCGTCGCCGCCGCCATCGGCTGCAACAACGCCACCTTCGACTACCCGCGCTTCCTCGCCGCCTCTGGCGCCCTCTGACCCGCTGACCCCAGCGACATGCCCTCCGGGGCATGTCAGTGGCGTCCGCCGCACGGTAGCCGGCCGCACCCGGCTCAAGGAGTTCGTCTCATGGGTAACTTTGTGAAAGCTGCTTGGCACTTCGTCGGCAACCGTCTGCGCGATGGCGCACCGATCCCGAAGGACGGGGAAAAGCTGATCTACCCCGGCCAGCCGATTCTGTGCGAGCGAGGGCTGCACGCCAGCCTGCAGGCGTTCGATGCGCTGCAGTACGCGCCGGGCAATACGCTCTGCCTCGTCGAGTGCGGCGGGACCGTCCTGCACAGCGATGACAAACTCGTTTGCACCGAGCGGACCATTCTGGCGCGCATGGATGCCGAGCCGCTGCTTCGGCAGTTCGCTCGCTCGCAAGCGCTGGCTGTCTTGCATTTGTGGGAGCCGCCGCAAGTCGTTCTCGACTACCTCATGGGCGACGATGCCGCGAGGTATGCCGCGAGGTATGCCGCGAGGGATGCCGCGTGGGCTGCCGCGTGGGCTGCCGCGTGGGCTGCCGCGGGGGATGCCGCGGGGGATGCCGCGGGGGCTGCCGCGAGGGCTGCCGCGAGGGATGCCGCGTGGGCTGCCGCGAAAAAGGATTTCAACGCCCTAGTGGCCGAAGCGTTCGAGGATTGGCTGTGAAGTCCGTGAAAGCTCTTCGTCCTCCAGGCCTGACCTATCGCTGACCGCAGCCGCCTGCCCATCCCGGCAGGCGAGTGCAGCCCGCACGTTCACAGGAGAGTCACATGACCACCATTAGCATCGGCCCCCGCTTCACCGACTACAAGTCCCGAGCCGCGCTCGTCCTGGCGCTTGTCGCCGACAAGGACTTCACGGTCAACGACATGTCGTCCCAGTGGGACGGCATGGCCTGCAACCTCACCGACCTGCGCGCCGCCGGCATCACGACCGTCCGCGCCCGGTACGACCGGCTGATGAAGCAAACCTCGATCGACATCTCCAAGAACATCGCCTAAAAGGAGCACATCATGGGCAACAGAGCAACAGTTTCCTTCGCCGGCACGGGCCCCGCCGCGCCGTGCGTCTACCTCCACTGGAACGGAGGGCGCTGCAGCGTCGAGGCCTTCCTCGATGTCGTCCGCAGCGAGCGCGAAAAAACGACCAGCCCCGGCGCGCACATCGCGCCCATCGCGGCCCGAGACGCCTTCGCTCGCGCCGCCCTCGCATTCATCGGGTCGAGCGTGTACGTCGGCCGGTACGACGCGTGCGACACCGACAACCATGACAACGGCACGTATGTCGTCGACTCCAACCTCGACATCACCGATCGGCTGTTCATGCGCAATTGCCAGGAGGAGAACGACGACGTGAAGCGCGCCGCCATCGTCGGCGAGACGCTGGCGAAGGCCCGCGTGATGGGCGAGGAGGCCTACCGCGCCCAGCTTGTGCCCGCCGCCTGAGCCCACCACCCTCTACACCAGGAGAGTCACATGACAACGACCTACCGAATCATCGACGACGCCCTGCTCGGCCGCCTCATTAGAGCTGCCGGCGCGTTCGAGCTGGCCCAGCTCGAGGGCGTCGTGCCCACGACCGTGGCGCCCGCGACCGTGGCCACGCTCGCCGTGGACCTGGGGCGTGCTCGCTTCATCCGCAGATACATGCCATTCGAGCGCGATGAGGCCCAGCGCTGCGCCCAGCGCATGGTCGATCGCGGCGGCCACTTCTTTCGCGCTATTGGCGTCGCCCACCAGTACGCCGACTCCGGCAACGCCGCCCGCCTGCAGGCCGCCTTTGCCGGCGCCTTCGTCGATTACGACGACGAGTCCGAGGGAGAGAGGTACTCCCGCAGCCGCCGCACCCTCGCCGGCGACGGCTTCGGAGCCTGACATGAAAGACACCTTTCGCCGCTCGATCGGCGGCACCAGCGCCGTCTTCGAGTGCGGGGCCTGCCGCCGCAGAACCCGCCGCACGAACCAGGGCAACAGCTACCTGTGCCCGCAATGCGACGAGTGGTCGATGCAGGAGAACGGCATCCTCGACGGCCACTACAGCAACGATCCCAAGGGGCTCGCACATACCGAGGCCGTGATCCTGCGCCTGAAGGAAGAGGCCGCGAAGAAGGGCGGCAGCCGCGAGCGCCTGGGGCTGGCGCCATGACCAAGGCCGCAGAGCAGCAGCGCCGCGCCGACCGTCTGGTGGGCGCGTTCAAGCGCAACAAGTTCGAGAACCATTCGGAGACGACCCGCAAGGTCATCCGCCGCGTGCAGATTCTCACGGGTGCCTCGCGGCGCCAGCAGGGGGCGTGAGCATGAGCCTCCCTGCCACCCCGCCACGCGGCAAGCAGTACACCATCGTGCGGCAGTCGCACGTCGTGGACAGCGCGCCGTTCCCGGTCGCGCTTATCACGAGCCGCAGCCGCTACGACGCGCTCACCGACGCGGTCAACGCGACCCGCTCGATCGACCATCGCCTCAATCCGATCATCGTCCTCGTCGACAAGGAGAAAGCATGAACCCGACCTTCAACTTCTACCTCCAGGCAGTCATGTACTGCAAGCTGCGCAGCATCCCGTTCAAGCGCATCGTGCGACCGGCCGGCAACAGCCACATCTGGACGATCGCGTCGTGAGCACCGTCGTGATGACGATCGCCGACTACGTCCGCGAGGTGAGGATCAACGAGGCCAACCTGCTGGACGAAGTCAAGTCGCCGGCGGCGGCGCTCGAGGAGCTGGTCGTCGCCATCGACAACGACCAGCGCGCGCGCCGCGCCGCCGAAGTCGACGAGTACCTCCCGCGTGGGCATACCCTGGGGGCCCGGCGGCGCCTGGACCTGGCTATGGGCGCGGCCCGCGAGAGCTTGGCCGCGGAGGAGCGCATCGCCCGGAACCGCCGCGCCAACTAATTATCACAATGAGCTTGACACGCATATCAGCATCGTGATGTAATGAATCCCTCGTTTCAAAGGAGTCCAACCATGAGCACCCGAAGCAGCGCCGCAAGGCAAGGGGAGGCGATGACCGCGAAGCAGATGGTCAAAGAGATCAACGCCCATTGCGACAAGGGCAACGGCATCTACGTCGGCAGCATGGGCGCCGGCTCGCGCCGCTACTTCCGGGCCGCTCTCATTGAGTCCTTCGATGACAAGCTGGCCTACATCACGCCGGACTTCGGCAAGACGTGGGTCTTCGTCGAGGATCACTTCACGTTTTGGGATGGCAACTGGGATGTGCCGATCGGCAACCTGCCACGCAAGGAGCGCACATGGCGGACTTTCGCGTCAGGAACCACGGCTCGATCTGCATCCTGACCGGCATGACGGCCGAGGCCAGGGCATGGCTCGAAGAGCGCGTCGGCGACGACGAGACCCAAGCCTGGGGCGCCGGCATCGTCGTCGAGTCCCGCTACATCGACGCGATCGTCGACGGCATCCAGAACGACGGCTTCTCCGTTGGTGCCCCATGAAGTCAGCGTTCGCCGCCATCCTGCTCGCCGCCTGCGGCTCGGCCGCCGCCTGCGACCGCTACGACGTGGCCGTGCTGCCGTTCGAGGTGCGCGAGGACAGGACCAAGACGTTCGCCGAGCTGACGGCCATGAACAAGGGGGCCGGCACGTTCGGCCAGCTGCGTCTCGACCAGTACCTCGCGATCCAGGGCGCCCCGCAGTGCCGCATCGTCGTCGGCTACGCCAAGCCGATCCTGTTCGTCGCCGCCGAGCTGGCCGCCGACGCCTGCGCCTTCGAGCACGTCTACCGGCACGAGCTGGTTCACGTCGCCATCTACCGCGACGCCCTGCTCACGCTCGGCGAACGCGTCGCCAAGCGCGGCGGGGACAAGAGCGCGATCTTCGAGGAGCTGGACTCGGTGCTCCCGGCGAACGCCGCGCACGACAGCCCGGCCGAGTACCTTGGCAACATGTCCGCGTGCGGGGGCCGAGTTGCCACCCTGACCGGCGCCCGGGGGCTCTGATGTTACCCACCGACACCTGGGACCATCCGATCGAGGAAGACCCGGATGCGCTGCGCTGGGCCGTCACCTTTTTTTGGGGCCCTCTCTTGGCCTGCCTCTGCTACGGTCTTATCGGGAGGTTCACTTGAGCAACTTCTCCCGCAACAACTCCACCGCCTACGCCGCCGCGATGCACGCCCTTCGCGGCCCCACGCGCGGCTTGCTCCTCGAGCACGCCGACAGGGTCGGCGCCGCCGGCTTCTATGCCCGCGAGGTGATCGAACGGAACCACCTCGACGAGAAGCAGGCCCACGCCCTGATGAACGCCAGCAACACGATGCGCAAGAAGGACAAGGTGCCCACGCTATGGGGCGTCCAGACCGGCGCACGCACCACCCGCCTGTTCGGCCGCCAGGAGTGGGCCGCGGCCTACGCCACGGTCGTGGCCGGGCGCGCGCCGGCGGCCCGCTACACCCGCGCCTACAACGGTGAGTGGCGCGCCCCGTACAGAGGCATGAAGCAGCAGCTCCGCGGGCGCGCATGGTGGGCCCACGATGTCGAGCCGCGCGAGACGCCGGACACCGTCTACACGTTCGCTCCCCCGCCGCCGGCGAGGGTCACCCGCACCAACACCCACCCCATCTACTGAAGGAGGCCGCCCCATGACCACCCGACTGAACTCCCTCGCCGTTGCCGCGGTACTGTCTCTCGCCGCCGGCGGGCCGTCCGGCTTCCGGCAGGCTGGCCTGCATCCGCGCTTCAACAAGCCGCAAGAGGCGCTCGGGCCGCGCCCCAGGCCGAAGTCGATCCGCCGCCGCAAGGGGCACGCCGAGCCCGGTGACGGGCGCAGCGAGCACGAGGAGCTGACGATCGCCCTGGCTATCGCCAAGCGCGAGCGGCGCTCGAGCGCCTGGTCGGCGCGCGTGGCCACCGGCCACCAGCTGCAGCTCGCCACACCAATCGAAGGGAGACAGCCATGAGTGACCCCCTACGGCTGAAGTGTTTTGCCTGCGGTCTCTCCATTGGCAAACGAGACCCCGAGGCCGACCTTGTCGACACGCGCGACGGACAGATGGTTTGGGTTGGCAGTGCATGCCATCGGCGCGTGATCGCTGCCGGCGAGGCCGGCTACCAGCCGCCGCTCGGGGGCCCCCACTATTCCGGCTGCCTGCCGGCATTCAGCGGCCCGATGGCTCGCTCACCGAATGAGGGAGACAGCCATGAGTGACCCCCTACGCGCAGCGCTCGTCGAGCTGCTCGCAACAGTTAAAGGTGAGTGCCCGTCGTTGCTCGACGAGGATTCGGGAGGTTCGGCGGCTTTGGAGGCGCGGATCGTTGATGCCCTCGCCGCCCCCACAGGAGCAGCGTTGCCGGGCTGGAAGATCGAACAGCAGCACGACATATTCGGCACCGTAATCGTGACTGCGCCGAACGGCTATGTCGCCACAACCAACGCCACGAGCCGAAATCCCGAGAACGTGCTGCGAATGCTCGCCCTAGCTGCACTCGCCGCCCCCACAGGAGCAGCGCCGGCCGCGTTGCCGCAAGAAGTATATGCATGGCGCGACGCGAAGCTGGCCGAGATTGCGGCTCTAGATGCATACAACGCTCGCGTGCTGTACGCCCGTCAGCGCGACGAGGTAGACGGATTCGGGCGCACGCGGGTCGATGCGGAATTCCAGGCATGGACGGCGGCGAGCAACACCGCACACGCAGCACTCAAGGCAATGATCGCGCCATTGTTCGCCGCACTCATCGCCCCCACAGAAGCGGCGCCGGCCGGAGAGGCGCTGCTGCGGGAGGCGCTGGAACTTGCGATTCCGTACCTCGAAGCCGACAGCCAGTGCGGCTATGACGGCACAAACGGCAGCGGCATACGACAGGAAGCCCAGCGCCGGCTCGACATCGCCCGCGCTGCCCTCGCCGCCCCCACAGGAGCAGCGCCGGAGTGGTATCGGGACGAGGCTTGGCCGATACCTGCCGACCGCGCCCCCACAGGAGCAGCGCTGGCCCCAGTGATCCCGCCCGAAGCATGGCGGTGGCCGCGCCGCATCTATGTGATCGACGAAATCGACGGCAGCCCGGCAGAGCAGGCCGCGCAGCAGGGCCTCGAAAACTGCCGCCTCTACGCTGCACGACACCGCAAAGAGGAATGGGCAAAGGTCATTCTGCGCCTGTGCAAGGCAGGAGGGGCCATCGGCTCACCATTGCGCAAACCGAAAGGCCAGCCATGAGTGACCCCCTACGCGATGAACTGCTGTCGATCGCACGGGCCGTTGAGGCGTTGAAGCGCGAGTGCGGCATGGACCCAGAGTCGCCGACAGCTATCCAAAACGGCCGGTACATGGGCATCAGCTACCGTCTGCGCGCCCTCGCCGACCGCGCCCCCACAGGAGCCGCGCCCGAGCCGGCCGCGGTGCCGATCCCGGTTGCTGCTGGCAGGGCCATTGCCAACAACTACGGTTACGACCAAGTTGTGATCGTCGCACGCCGGATCGGCGGAATAGAGCACGTCACTACCTATGGGAGGGATAAGGCGCACTGTGATGTTGCTGCGCGCATGGGCCACTTCTTCAAGCACAAGCTGATGGGTTGGCCCGCGGAGGCTATTGAATCGGCCATCCGCTCCGCAGACCGCGCCCCCACAGGAGCAGCAGCGGCCCCACAAGGGGCCACCAACACCCCAAGCCGAGCCGGAGGGGCGCAAACGGGCCCCTTACGGCATGACGACATTGCGGACGTGGTGGACTTCGTGCTCGCCGGGCCGCCGCGCAGGGAGATCGAGCGGGCGATCGTCAAGTACGCGGCCGAGAGACTGGCGACTCGCTCATGACGCCCGACCAGATCAACGGCGCATTCGAGGCCCTGGGTGCGCTGTTCATCCTGCGCAACTGCCGCACCTTGTACCTGCAGAAGATGGTGCGCGGCGTCAACATCGAGACGACAGCCTTCTTCTTCCTGTGGGGCGGGTGGAACCTCTACTACTACCCGTCGCTCGCGCAGCACTGGAGTTTTCTCGGTGGCTGCATGATCGCCGCCGCCAACGTGCTCTGGCTCGTCCTGGCCATCGTGTACACGAATCGCGAAAAAAATCTCGCACGTCATCACAATAGTGTTGACACGCAGTTTCACAAAGCTGATAATCCATTTTTGAAGGAGACGCCATGACCATCGCAACACTCGAAGACACCCAGGTCCAGCTCGACATGCTGATCCGCGCCCGAGTCATCGCGAAGCGCGAGGAGGAGGGTGCGATCGAGCGGCGCCGCGAGTGCGACAGCGCGATCCTCGGGCTGCTGCCGAAGATGACCGCGACAACGCGCGTCGGCGACGTCAAGGTCATCACGACCTACGGCGTCACACGCAAGGTCGACAGCGACGCGCTGAAGGCCGACTTCGCCGAGCTGCCCGTCACGCTGCAGCGCGTCTTCCGCTGGAAGGCCGAAGTCAGCGAGGCCCTGTTCAAGGCGCTGGCGCCGGACGACAAGGTCGTGCTGGCGGAGTACATCGCCACCAGCGACGCGAGCCCGAGCCTGCGGCTCGAGCTGGCGTGAATATCGACCCGACCAAGGAGACACCCCATGGCCTTCGATCTTTCCTCGATCACGCGCGGCCCGCAGATCACGCCGCCGCGCCTCATTGTCTACGGCCCGCACGGGCTGGGCAAGACGACGTTCCTCAGCGAGGCGCCCGCGCCGATTCTGCTGCCCACCGAGGACGGTAAGGGCAAGATCGACATCGCGTCCTTCCCCCTGGCCCGCAGCTGGGCCGATGTCGTGAGTGCGCTCGTCACCCTGCGCGACCAGCCGCACGAGTTCGGCACCGCGGGCACCGACAGCCTCGACTGGCTCGAGCCGATCGTCTGGGCCGAGACGTGCCGCCGCAACAACTGGGCGGACATCGAGACCCCCGGCTACGGCAAGGGGTTCGGCGCGGCCGACGACGTCTGGCGCGAGTTTTTCCAGATGCTGTCGGACCTGCGCGACAAGCGCGGCATGCAGGTCATCCTGACCGCGCACTCGCAGATCAAGCCGTTCAACGACCCGTCGAGCGAGCCGTACGACCGCTACAGCATCAAGCTGCAGACGCGCGCCTCGGCGCTGGCGCAAGAGTGGTCCGACGCTGTGCTCTTCCTGAACCAGAAGTCGTACATCCAGAAGGACAAAAAAGGCTTCGACAAGGTCATCGCCCGCGGCGTCGGCCTCGGCGAGCGCGTCATCTACACGGAGGAGCGCCCGTCGCACCTCGCCAAGAACCGCTACGGCCTGCCGCCGGAGATTGCCGTGCCCCGGGGCGCGATGTACTCCACGCTGGCCAAGCACCTGTTTTCTTAACTGCCGAAGGAGGCAATCACCATGGCGTCAATGCAAGGTTACGACCAGGGCGCTCAGCCCGAAGAACGCAAGAAGTTCGACATCATGCCGCGCGGCGACTACGTCGGGCAGATCGTCGAGTCCGAGATCAAGCCGAACCGCAGCGGCACCGGTCAGGTCATGCACCTGACCTGGGAGCTGCTGAACGAGGGGTTCAAGGGCCGCAAGGTCTGGCAGTACATCAACGTGCAGCACGGCAGCTCGCCCGAGGCGCATCGCATCGGGCAGGTCGAGCTGGCCAACCTGAAGGCCGCGCTCGGCTTCCACGGCACCGTGCCCGACACGCTCGTGCTGCACAGCAAGGCGTGCGGGCTCGAGCTGGAGGTCGAAATCGGCGAGGGCAAGTACGCGGGCAAGGACAAGAACATTGTCGCCGGGTTCTTCCCGGCGATGACGTTCGGCAACCGCGCCGCGACCGGCCCGGGCGTGGCCGCCCAGGCTCCGGCCCAGGTCGCTGCCCCGGCGCCCGCGCCGGTCGCGCCGACGATGGTGTGGACGGTCCCGCCGCCCGCGCCCGCCGCCCAGGCTCCGATCCAGGCGCCCGCCGCGCCCGCCGCCTTCCCCTGGCTGAAGCAGGGCTGACAGAGAACCTGCCGGGCGGCCCTTGATCGGGGCCTAGATCATCCCGGCAACCCCGATCGCGCGAACGCGGCGCATCGGGGGGTGTGAGTGCCCCGCTTGTAACGGGGAGGCGAGACAGCTCGGAGAGACGGGCGCCATTTTCGCAACCATCAAAAGGAGGACCACACCATGGCCGCAGCTTACAGAATCTACCTCGTGCGCAGTGACGACGCCAGCGTGCCCGAGCGCCTCGTGCGGGCGCAGAACCCCGCCCAGGTCGTCGCCCACATCGCCAAGCCGCTCGACATCCGCGTCGCCTCGCAGGACGACCTGGTCAAGGCGCTGACGTCCGACGTCGACGTCGAGGAGACCGACGGGACGGCGGCGTGAACTCCCAACAACCCGCGCCGGCGGCGGACGTCGCCGTCACGCTCGAGCTGAAGACATCGGCGGTCGAGTTCATCGTCAACACGCTGAACGCTAACCCGCTGCATGCGCCCGTGATGACCGTGGCCAAGCTGATCAACGACATCTCCGACCAGGTGCGGGCGCAGATCAATGAGGGGTCGACTAACGAAGTCACCGGCGACAAGCCGGGCAACGCGGTCTCGACGACCGCCCCCTCACCCCTTTGAAAGGCGAACAAATGGCCGCGATCCCCGATGGCGCCCAGCCGAACACGGCTGTCTCGATCCTCCGCGGGTACGAGCGCTCGTCGAATGAGAGGCACCGGCTCCACCTCGGCGCATCGATCATCGGCGGCGAGTGCGCGCGCAAGCTGTGGTACACGCTGCACTGGGCCGATCGCGAAAAGCTGACCGGCCAGAAGCTGCGCCTGTTCGGGAGCGGCCACCTCCAGGAGCCGCGCCTGATCGAGGACCTGCGCCGGGTCGGCGTGCAGGTCGAGGACTTCGACCCGCAGGGCGGACAGTGGACCTTCCGCACCCTGTCGGGGCACTTCGGCTGCTCGATGGACGCGGCCGCGCTTGGGTTGCCAGAGGCGCCGAAAACCTGGCACGTCTGCGAATTCAAGGGCCTGAACCAGAAGAACTTCGACAAGGTCGTGAAGGAGGGCTGCAAGAAGGCAAAGCCCGAGCACCATGCGCAGATGATGGTCAACATGGGGATGAGCGGCATGAAGCGCGCGCTCTACCTCGTGGTCAACAAGAACACCGACGAGCTGCACAGCGAGCGCATCGAGTTCGATAAAACCGAGTTCGACCGCCTCGTCGCTCGGGCCGAAGGCATCATCCGCGCGACAGAGCCGCCGGCGCGTATCTCCGACGATCCAACGAAATTCCCTTGCGGATGGTCAGGCAAGGCGAGCGGCGCCGGCCCGGGCCAGTGCGCGTTCTTCAACGTCTGCCACGGCGACCAGGTGCCCGAGGTGAACTGCCGGACCTGCTCGTACAGCACGGCCGTGCTCGATGGCGTCGATCGCAAGGAGGGAGAGTGGCGGTGCAGCAACCCCGCGCTCGAGAGCGCGCCGGTGCTGAGCGAGCCGCTCCAGCGGTCGGGCTGCCTGGAGCACCGCTTCATCCCGATCTTCCTCGAGCGCACGGCCAAGCCGGTGGCGTTCGAGCATGGCGTCGTCGTCTACCAGATGAACACCGACAAGAGCAAGTTCTTCGGCAACGGGTCTGGCAAGCAGGGCTCGCTCACGAGCGGCGAAATCAGGGCGTGCTCGGGCAAGTCACTGCTGCCGGAGATGTGCGGGATCAAGGGCGAGTTCCCGGGCGCGCGGGTGGTGGCGTGAAGGCGGTTCTACAGACCGAAAGGGGCAACATGATGGTCACGGTAAAATGGTTCAGCCGCGAGTCGGCGATCCCTGGACGATCTAGGATGTACATGATGTTCAGCATGACAGCAGCCGACGCCGAGGACTTCCGCTCCCAGGTGGAATTGCTGCGTGACGGCAGCTGGGTGGAGGTAGCATGAACAGCACCCTCCTCGCCTCGGGCGCGCGGGTGGTGGCGTGAGGTGGTTCTACGAATGGCGCCGGCTGCACTGCCTCGGCCACATATGGAGCCGGCATTCGTGCGGCAGATTGGAGTCGAGCAACATCGACGCCGGCTACTGCCTGGACCGCTACCTGAGCCCAGCTGAGTGGAGCATTGAATGATCCTCCGCCCCTACCAGGAGAAGGTCCTCGACGACCTGTGGGCGTGGTTCGGCAAGCACGCCGACGGCAACCCCATCATCGTCGCCGCGGTCGGCGCAGGCAAGTCGCTGATGATCGCCGCCACGGCGAAGCGCATGGACGCGCAGGCGCCTGGCGTGCGCACGCTCGTGCTCATGCACCAGAAGGAGCTGCTCGAGCAGAACGTCGACAAGGTCAAGCGCATCTGGCCGGATGGTGACGTCGGTGTCTACTCCGCGAGCGCCGGGCGCAAGGAGCTGGGCAACCAGGTCATGTACGCCACGATCGGCAGCGTGTGGAAGATCGCGCACCTACTCGGCCGCATCGACCTGGTCCACGCGGACGAGTGCCACTTGATCAACCCTAAGGAGGAGGGCATGTGGCGATCCTTCCTCGCCGACTTGTCGCGGTACAACCCGCGGTGCCGCGTGCTCGGTTGGACCGGCACCGAGTACCGCGGCAACGGCGTGTACCTGACCGCCGCCAAGACGGCGCTGTTCACGCACGTCGCGTCGAGGATCACGATGAAGGAGCTGCTCGCCCAAGACTACCTCTCGCCGCTCACGCCGGCGAAGACGGAGACGCGCGTCGAGGCGGCGGACCTGCCGACCAGCGGCGACGACTACCAGGTCTCGGCGCTTGCCGCCATGACCGACACCGACGAGCTGGTCGAGGCGACGGCGTCCGAAATACATGTGCTTTTTTCGGACAGAAGGCGCGGGCTGGTGTTCGCGGTCACGGTCGAGCACGCCACGCACATGCGAGATGCGCTGCGCCGGCGTGGGATTCGGTGCGAAATCGTCAGCGCCAACACGCCGAAGGCCGAGCGCGCGGCCATGATCGGTGGCTTCCGCGACGGCAGCCTGTACGACATGCTCGTCAACGTGGCCGTGCTCACCACGGGTTTCGACGTGCCAGAGGTCGACTTCATCGCCATGCTGCGCGCGACCAAGTCGCCCGTGCTCTACGTGCAGATCGCCGGCCGCGGCATGCGCCTGGCCGCCGGCAAGGACGACTGCCTGTGGGCGGACTTTACCGACACCACGCTGCGCCTCGGGCCGGTTGACGAGGTTAAGGGCCGCATGCCGCGCGGCGGTGGCGGCGCGGGCGAGGAGCCGTTCCGCCTCTGCCCGGAGTGCAGCAGTCGCAACAAGGCAAGCGCGGCCGAGTGCCTGGACTGCGGCTTCCTGTTCCCGCCGCCGGAGCTGATCAAGCACAAGGACTACGCGAACGGCGCGGCCGTGCTCTCGTCGCAGGTCAACCCCGAGCGCGATGTCGACGTCACCCGGGTGACCTATGACATTCACGACAAGCCCGGTATGCCCAGCTCGCTGCGGGTCGAGTACTGGAGCGGCATCCAGGCCGTCGCCCGCGAGTGGGTCTGCCTCGACCATAGCGGCTACGCGCGCCTCAAGGCCGAGAAGTGGTGGCGCATGAGGGCCAAGCAGGACGGCATACCGAGGACTGTTGCGGAATCCGTGGTGCAGGCCCGTGGCGGCGCGATCAGCGAGCCGATGGGGATCACCATCGACATCAAGGCGAAGCGGCCAGACATCCTGGCGTACCGCTGGACACAGCGACAGGAGGCGGCATGAAGATGATGTTTCGGATGCTGACGCGAACCGAACTGGTAGCCATGCGCGTTGCCATCGATGGCGCATCGAGCGAGCTGGCCGTGATCGAGAGCAAGTCGAAGGAGGGCTGCAAGACCTGCGATCACCTCATCGGTTACCTCAACGGCGAGCGGACCACGCGCTGCAGCCGGGCCGACGGCGCCGAGATTCCTGCCGACGTCGTTCCCCTGGGATGCCCGTCGTGGCAGTCCGATCCCATCCCGTTCTAGGATATCATCAACGTGATATAAGGAGACCACCATGACCGCAGCCCTCCCCGTCGACGCAGCCGCCCGCAAGGCGACCCCGATCTTCTCGGGCGTCCTGAACTACTTTCCCCTGGCCATCGCCGAGATCGCGCGCGCCTCGAAGGCCGGCAACGACCAGCACAACCCCGGCCAGCCGCTGCACTGGGACCGGACCAAGAGCCTGGACCACGCCGACTGCATCGCGCGCCACCTCCTGGAGCACGGCACCATCGACGGCGGCGACGGCCAGCGCCACTCGGCCAAGATGGCCTGGCGCGCGCTGGCGCTCCTGCAGACGGAGCTGGAGGCCGCTGAGGCTGCCGCGGCTGCCAGCAAGGTCCGCAAGCGCACCCTGGACGAACTGCGCGACCAAGCTGTAGCAAGGCCGTTTTGACCGAAGTCATAAACAACCAACAAGAGAGGCAGATATGGCCACCGACAATCACAATGCTGATACAGGGGACCTCGGCGGCTGGATGCAAACGCACAGCGGCAAGGCCTACCACCATCGCAGCCCTCGGCAGGAGTCGATCGACATCAACGACATCGCCCACGCCCTTTCGATGATCTGCCGCTTCGGTGGACACACCTGGCACTTTTATAGCGTGGCCGAGCACAGTGTCCTCGTCAGCCAGGTCGTGCCCGAGGAGCACGCCTTCGCAGCTCTCATGCACGACGCGACCGAAGCCTATGTCTGCGATGTGCCGCGCCCGCTGAAGCACATGCTCGGCGCGGTATACGCGGAACTCGAAGACTTGGCCTGGCAGGCCATCTGCCAGAAGTTTTTCATCCACCCGGTCCTGCCGGCGTGCGTGAAGGAGGCGGACAACACCGTACTCATTGCCGAGAAGCACGCGCTGCTCTTGGACCCGCCGATCCCCTGGACCTGGGCCGCGGACATCGAGCCGGCAGACGTGACCATCAGGTGCCTGGAGCCGTCGCTCGCCAAGAGGGTCTTCCTCCGCCGGTACATGGAGCTGCGCCGGGGCAGGCACGAGGCGCTCCTGGGAGTGGGCCAATGAAGCGAGTCCATGTCGAGTCAACACTGCGCCGGGTCATCCGCCGCATGGCGGCGCGCGCGCGGGGCGTGGCCAACGACGAGGTGCCGAGCGCCACAATCCGCCAGGTCGCGCGCATCGTGCAGCACCTGGTCGCCAGCGGCGACCTCCACAAGGCCCGCATCAGCGGCAAGAACGTCCGCTGCTTCACCAGCAAGGAGGCCGCCGAGGCTTGGCTCGATGCCGCCGCCCTGGCCAAGCGCCAGGCCGTGATCGCGCGCGCGCAGGAGCGGGAACGAGCCCCGCCGGAGCCTGTCGAGAAAACGGCACCCTGGCCGGCGGACGCGAAGCCGTACTTCCCGCGCGACGCCTTCGGCCGGGCGGCCTGGAAGCACACCGTCTACGCGGCATCTCAGCTCGGCCTCGTACACACCAACACCCACTCGGACACACACTAATGGACCACACCTCGCTAGGCCTCACGAAGGACGAGATGCGCGAAGTCGCGCACACCCTGTCGCCGCACCGCACCGACGAGCAGTTCGAGCGGGACTGGTCCGAGATGATGGCGAAGAAGCGGTCGTGGGCGCGTCAGCTCGCCCTCACCGGCACGCTGAGGTGTTCATGAGCCGCCTCGCCGAGGCCGTCGGCGCGCTGCTGGAGGGCCCGCTCGACTGGGTCGAGTACCGCTTTGTGCAGCGCGACTTCATCATCGTCACCGCCGACGGCGTCAGCTGCACGATGACGCCGTGCGAGGCGGCCGAGATGGCAACCGATGCGCACCGCGACTGCCTGGCCTACACCTTCGCGCCGACCCGCATGACCTACCGCCAGTTCGACGAGATTGGACCACGCCTATTAAGGAGATCGGGATGACAGCCAGCATGCAACGGGCGCAGCCCGACACACTGAAGCGGCTAGACGCCAGGATCGGCCATGTGCCGATGGCCGTCGCGCAGGGCTCATGGAACCTGTCCGTCGACTTCAAGTCGGCGATGGTCAAGGCGATCAAGGCGCGCCACACGCGCGGCCTCACCGAAGTCGACGCCAGCCTGGCGCTGCGCGGACTCGAGCGATTCTGGGAATGACCGATCACGCCCTCCAGCAACACGCCTACCGGCTCGCCATCTGCGCGACCGTGTATGCGCTCCTGCTCGCCCGCTGCGACGTGAAGAACGTCGCCCCATTCCCACTCAACAAGACGCTTCCATGAACTTCAACGATGGCTGCGACGCCTGGTTCGACGTCGATCAACCACCTCCTCCGGCTCCGCCGATGCGCGTCTATGGTCGCACTCGTCAAGGTGCGCTGGCCAGGTTCGAGGCGGAGGCCGGCTTCGCGCCGAAGCAGATCATCGCCGAGGCGACGCACCGCAGCACCGGCATCGCCGTCGCCATGGTGGTGATCAAGTGACCGGCGAGGAGCTGTACCGCGGTAACGCCAACCGCGTCAAGCCTGACTGGGACCAGCTCGGGCAGACCACGAAGGATGTGTGGAACGAGTACGCCGCGGAGGGCCGCATGCCCGCGGAGTCGATCGAGCCGGACTGCTTGACAAACCCATCACAAGGTTGATAAAATGGCGCTTCACTGGGTGAGGGCATCGCACTACAAGTCGATCGCCGGCGAGAAGGAAACGGCCGACGCCATCGACGGTCGCCTCCGAGCCGGCATCTGGATTCGCGATGTTCATGTTCGTCAACCGGACGGGAGCAAAGAACTATGGGTCAATCTGAACGCGGTGAACGACTGGGCGGCGGGGAAGCCGAACCCGCACCTTCACGGACGGTCATCGCCATAGCGTTCGAGCCGTGCCGGGTGGAGAGTATCCGTTCGGTGGCTCGGCGCCTGGATGACCCGCGCGCCATGACCTGGGACGACCGACGCGATCTGGCGAACCTGCTCAACCTCGTGATACACGATGGCTATGACATTCGCGAGGGTGACCTGTGACCGCCGATCGCGCCGGCTGGCAGCGCGTCAAGCGCAAGACCATCGAGGTTTACCGCATCGCCTTCAGCTACCGCGGCGCCCAGTGCCGAGAGACGATCATCCTGCCGCACACCAAGGCCAACGACAAGTACGTCGAGCGCCTGCGCGCCGAGGTGCTCGGCAAGATCGCGCGGAACGACTTCCGCTACGGCGAATACTTTCCCAAGTCCTCGCGCGCCGTCGACTTCGGTCGCGGCCCGTCCGGCAACGCCAAGCTGGGCGCCCTGCTCGACGCCTGGATCGAGCGCAACAAAGCCACGCTCGAGCCGTCGACCTGGATCGGCTACCACAACGCCGTCAAGTTCAAGCTGAAACCGTTCTTCGGCGACATGCGGCCTGCTTCAGTACGCCCGTCGGTGATCCGCGAGTGGGTCGGCCTGCAGACTTCGGGCCTGAAGACGATCGCCAACGTCCTGCTGCCGCTGCGCGCCGTGTTCGACGAGCTGGTCGAGGACGAAATCGTCGCCGGCAACCCGCTGCGCGCCATCAAGCTGGCCAAGATGGTGCCGCCCGCCAGGCGCACGAGCCAGTACGCGGCCGACCCCTTCACCTGGGCCGAGCTGACCGCCGCGCTGCTGGCGCTGGCGCCTGGGGACCGGGCGCCCTTCCTGTTCTGGGCGCACACCGGCGTGCGGTCCGGTGAGCTGATCGGGCTGCGCTGGAAGCGCGTCGACCTGGCTGCCGGCACGGTCTCGATCCAGGAGACCACCACGATCGGCAAGGACAAGGAGCGGCCGAAGACGAGGGCCGGCGTGCGCACGTTCGCCCTGACGCCGGCAGCACACCAGGCGCTGATGAAGGCCATGCTGGCGCCGCCGTGTGGCGACGATGATGGCGACGACGGCACCGAGGACCGCGTCTTCCAGCGCGCCACGTCGCGCATGCCTGGCTACGCCTGGGGCTACAACACCCTGAACGCGGTCTGGAAGGCGGCGTGCGTGAAGGCGGGCGTGCGCTACCGCAACACGTACCAGTTGCGCCACACGTTCGCCAGCCAGCTCCTGATGGACGGCCGGCCGGCGCTCGAGGTGGCCAGCCTGCTCGGGCACAAGAACACCGAGATGGTCACCCGCGTCTACGGCAAGTGGATGGGCGGCCAGCCGGCGAGGATCGCTAAGTGGGGCTCGATGCTGCTCGAGCCGAGCGCGGCGGCTTGGATGGCGGCGACGTGAGCGCCAGAGACGAACTCAGGCTGTCGACCGGCCGCGTTGTCGAGGCCCACTGCGGCATCGTGGGTCTCGGACCTGACCTCGATGTCACCCACGGCTACGACGGCAACATCGCGGGGCCAGACGACGGCGATTGGTCCGAAAAGGCCATGGCGCCGGCGGACGCTGTCGCCCTGGCCGACCTGATGCTCGCGCGCTGGGCTGCGTACCGAGCGAAGTGGGCGAAGACCACATGAACGATCCCGACGACCTGATGCTCTACGAGCGAGACCTCCAGCAGATTCTGGCCGAGATGAACCGCCAGCACAGGGAGCATATCAGGCCGTTCGTTGACCGGCTGGTACTCATCCGCTCGCTGTGGCCGCCGCCGCTGATGGTCATCACCATCGAGCAGACGGAGGCCCTCCTCGCCGCGGACGTCATCCGACAGGGGGTCGGGTGAAGCAGCGCGCCCGCCGCCTGGTCATCTCCCGCTCGATCGAGCGCAAGCCGCGTGCCCATACCGGCCAGACCTCGTGGAGGGGGACTCACCGCTGCGGGCCGGGGGCGCTGCTGAGCGGAGAGATCGGGAACTACGAGCGCTGGCTCTTCGTCGAGTCGCCGATGCTGGGCGGCACACTGTCGCGCGCGTGAAGCGCAAGTGACAGACGATCCTAACCAGCACGGAGTGACACGGACATGCAGAAGCCCAACCCCTTTGAAATCAACGACTTAAGTCGTCAGGGGCTGGAGCGGGTGAGGGGTTCGATTCCCCTGTAGAGACCTTCGTAGGTCCTTGATTCTGCTGTCTTTCCTGGTTCTGGGTTTTGCCGTGTGTGAGAAATGAGTGATAATCGATCGGGACCGAATTGTCTTGCTCGATCCGGGTGACAACGTCACAATGATGATAGACCAACCGCCCGCCGTGGCATGAAGGAGACCCCATGATCGTCGACGAAACCATCGCCAACCTGCAGGCCGCGCTGCGCGCGCTGTCCGAGAAGGACCCGCAGCTCGTCGCCCACCTTGCCGGACCGGCCGACCGCAGCCTGCTCGACGCCGTTGCGGGCGCGTTCTGGAACGCGCCGACCGCCAGCGAGGTACGGCTCCTGGCCCAGGCCGCCTGGCTCCCGCCCGTCATCGGCTCGCCCGTCTGGTTCCTGGAGGAGGTGGCCGAGGCCTACGGCCAGGGGCGCACCGACTACCTGGTCGACGAGCTGTGCGGGCTGAAGGTCATCCAGAGGGAGGAGCTGAGCGAGCCGCTCCTGATCCTGGCCGACGGCAAGCACTACACGATCGTGCCCGAGTGGGCGCGTCGCAACGCCAAGCAGCTCGACGCCGAGGACTTCGCGCGCCAGGCCGCCGCCGGACGGGTGGCGCACGAGACCACGGTGATCGGCGAGGCGAGCTGAGATGGACTGGGCCAACCTGGCCGGCCTGCTCGGCGACTTCGCCTGGCAGCTCGCCCAGCCATTCATCAAGGGCGGGCTGATGATCGCCGGCTTCGCCGTCGTCATGTGGGCCATTCGCCTGGTGCTCGTCCAGCCGAAGCCGGAGCGGGACGAGGTTGGCTGGACCGACCAGCAGCGCGCGCTCCTCCTGGCCGTGCCGCTCGTTGTGCTTGGCCTGTGGCTGTTCTCCATTGGCGCCACGGGCTGGGCTATGCCGTAGGCCAGCTACGACTCATTCCCTGCAGATGCGCCGGACGGTGACCGTGATATCCAGGAATTGGGAGCCGCGCCGTACGCGCAGCACGATGGCCGTTCCTGGGCGATAGCGGTCGGGGCCCAGGTCTAGGTGGTTGATCATCAGGTCTCCTGGCCGCAGCCCCCCACGCTCGGCTGGCGTGCCGGCGCCGATCAGGCTGACCAGCCCCGCGCCGTTGGTCAGGATGCCGATGCCGTCGTAGTAGTCGCCGGCGCAGGCCAGCCCGTTCGGGTCGGTGCCATCGTCGCCGGTCAGGCGCCGCGCCTCCCCTTCGGCCTCTTCGGCCACGCCCGCGGACACCGGCGTCGGCGGGTGCCGGGCCGGCGCGCTGAGGATGGCCAGGGCCAGGCCGATGTGGATGGCCAGACTGACGATGGCTCCGGCAGCTCGAGCCTGGCGTGCGTTGACTGAAGGCACCGGACCTGTATACGAAACGCCCGAAGCGCATGCACTTGGGCGATCTATTCGACTCACGGGAAGAATCTATTCAACTCACGGGAGGATGATCATGAGCACGGCGAAGCCGATGGCGCCGCCGGCGAACGTCGCGGCGGCGTCGAGCGGGTCGACGTCGTGGGCCGGCGGCAGGCCGGCGGCGAGGCGGCGGTGGTTGACCGTCGCGTCGTAGCCCTCCTTGGCAAGCCCGGCCGCGATGGATGCGGCGACCCCCCAGAACGGGCCGGCGAGGACGCCAACGACGAGCGCGACCAGCAGGCCGGCGATGACGTGGTAGGTCTTGTCCAGCGGGATCATGGCCGCGTCACCGGCCAGGCGTCGAGCAGTGCTCGGGCATCGGCAGCTCGATCTTCAGCCGCGAGGACCAGTTCCTCCTGCTCTCGCAGAGCCTCGCCCAGTACGTCCCCGAGGGCACGCGCACGATCTCGTGCGGCGGCGACGGTATCTTCGGAGGCGGCACGACCACCGGTGGCGAAGTTGGCAAGGTCGCGAAGCAGCCCGCCACGCTCAGCGCGCAGACGAGCGATGACAGCCGCATTGCGGTCGATGTCGAGGGTGTGGGCACGTTGGGCCTCCTTGAGTTGGTGCTGGAGCTGGGACTCGATCTCGCGGTAGCTCGCGAGCGCCGCGAGCGCGGCGTCCTTGGCCTTGTCGCGCTCGATCGCGCGGGAGGCCTTCTCGGCCGTGAGCTGGGTGGTGACCTTGGCCACGTCGGCCTTGAGGAATCCGATGCGCACGGCCTGGACCATGTAGGCGGCGGAGGCCAGGACCACGGCCCCGCCGATCAGCCAGGTGCGCAACGACAGGCCGCGGAAGAACGTCAGGGCGATGCCCAGGATGGCGGTCATGACGACCTAGAGCAGCCGATGCGGCCGCCCTCCTCCGGGTCGGAGTAGACCCGCCTGCGCGCGTCCTCCGCCGCCGCGTCGCGGAGCTTCTGCATCCAGTTGCCCGAGACCCAGAAGCAGCCGCCGTCCTCTTCGCACCCTGGTGGTGGCGTGAGGCCGGGCCGCTCGGTGGTGCCGAACGCGGCGATCGGCGCGAGGCTCAGCCACACCGCGGCGACCATCAGCGAGAAGAAGATCATCGCCCTCATCCAGGCGCGCGGCGGAGGGGGCGGAGGGGAGTAGCTCATTTTTGACCTTCTTTCATTTCACAATGATGATAGTCAGACGGCGACGAATGCCGGCTTCTTCAGTTGAGTCTCGTGGCCGACGCCGTAGAGGCGGTCGCGAATCTCGGCGATGCCCAGCGTGCGGCGGCCGATCTCGCCGTAGGTGCGCGAGCGCAGGACCACGGTGATCGACTTGCTAGAGCGGTAGCCCGCCTCGTGCGCCCACTTGTCACTGGCGGCCAAGTGGTTCCAGCTCTCGACGACGATGCCGCCCTCGTCTGCCGCGACCGATCTGTGGTGGACGTGGCCGATGTCGACGTAGTGGAAGTCCGTCTCGCCGAAGTCGCGACGGAAGTCCGTCGTCATGACGGTGCGCAGCCGCGCTGGCGGGCACTTGTCGCTGTGGTGGATCATGACAAACGTGCGGCCCATGCGGTAGCCGATGAAGACGCCCTCGTTGTCGAGCACGTTCACGCGCGGGTCGCCCTCGTAGATCGCCTTCAGGAAGATGGCCATCCAGATGTCGTTCGTACGCGAGTGGTTGCCCTGGTTGATGATGACGTCGAGGGTCTCGCACTTCGTCAGCGCGCGCTCGATGACGAACCGCATGATCCGCGCGTACGCCTTGATCATCTTCGGGAAGCGCGAGTCGTAGTCCAGCGCGTGGCCCGAGGCCTCGGTCGTCGCGGTGAAGTTCTCGTAGTGGGTGAAGTCGCCCAGGTCGTTGAGGACCGCGCGCTTGCAGAAGGGCATCTCGTCGATCAGCTGCGCCATAGCGCCGCAGATTTCCCGCTCGGCGATCTTGACGTCGAAGTTCTCGCCGACCTCGGCCGCGTGGGCCAACATGCCAAGGTGCGCGTCGCCGATCTGGATGAATGGGATCACGTCCGAGCTGTAGTCGCGCGTCTCGGCGGGCGGCAGCTTCAGCCGCGGCAGGTCCTCGACGTACGCCGTCATGGCGTCGCGGATCATCTGGTCGTAGGCGGCCTTGCGCATGTTGGCCTTGACCCAGGCGGCCGGCTCGATGACCTTCACGGTGCCGTCCAGCTGGGTCTCGGTGACCGCCTTGTGGTAGACGCTCACGCCGCTGGCGACGTGGGTCCTTGGCACCGGCCTGCACCAGCCTGGGTGTCCCGGCGCGAACCCCTGGAGCGAGGCGACGTCGGTCATCCGGTCGACCGACTTGCGAACCTGGGACTCGTCGACGCCGAGGGCCCTGGCGGCGGCCGCGTACGAGCCGCCCGCGTTCACCGCATCGACGAACTCGGCCTGGCGGGGGGTGGCGTAATCCTTGAGCCCCTCGGGTAGGTAGCGTACGGTCATGTTGAGGCCTCCGGTTGAGAATGCGATTGTTCGTAGGCGTCGATGAGCAGGCCGACGTTCCCGATCGCGTAGCCGGTCATGGCGATGGCCATGCCGACGCGGCCGCGCGGGAAGTAGAAGGCCCAGCCCTGGGCGAGGTACAACGCCAGGGGGACGCCGAGAAACAGGATGGGCGCAGCGAAGCTCACAGGCGGTAGGTCCGCACGGGCGGGCGGCTGCCGTTGTCGTGCCTGCAGACGATCTGTACCGCGCGCTTCGGGTTGGCGAAGCCGAGCGCCTCGTGGGCGCAGATCGCCGCCGTGCTGCCGGTGCCGATCGCCTCGCGCCCGTCTGGCACCCTGGTGATCGTGCTGCAGTTCTCGTCGAACATCCACAGGCCGTAGGCGTCGAGTACCAGCGCCGCGCAGTCGGTGAAGTCGAAATCCGGTGGCGCCTTCATGCCGTCTCGATACCAATCGAGGAAGTACCCGCCCTTCAGCGTCTCGCCAGCCAGGCCAATCAGCGCGCCATGGATGCGATGCACCTTCTTGACCCGCCACTGGCGGTCGCCGTCGGTCATGTTGGAGTCGGCCACCATCACCCCAAGCCTGGCGTCGGCGAGGATCGTGGTCACCCGACGAGCCTCTTCTGTGCGACGTTGCCGGCGATGTAGGCGCCGACGGTGCCGAGGCACAGGGTCACATAGCCAGCGGACTCGAGCGCGCCCAGGTAGAGCAGCGCAGTGGAGGCGGCCAGCGCGAGCATGGCAAGGATGAACTTGCGGGAGAGGTATCTGTTCATGGGGTCTCGCAGAGGGCGCGCTCGGCGGCGCGGCGTTTTACTAGGCCTGGCAGGACTCGGCCCTTGGCCATGACCCACTTCGACAGCTCGGCGCACGCGCCCACGAAGTCGCCCAGGTTGGCGAGCTTCGCCAGGGTGCTCTTGCAGAAGGCGCGCACGCCGACGTTGAAGGCGAAGCTCGTGAAGGCCGCCACCTGGTTCTTGCTGAGCGGGACATCGATGCACTGCAGCACGCCCTCGGCGTGGTCGACGAGGTCGTTGTCGAGCAAGGCCTTGCACGCCTCGGGCGTATAGAACTTGCCTGGGGTCACGTCAACGCCGGTGTGCCCGGTGCAGGCGGTGAGGATGCCGACTGGGTCGACGTACGGCTTGCCGAGGATCGTTCCCTCGAACTGAGGCACGATCGCGAACAGGATCGCGGCCGCGGCGACGCCGACGACAGCAACCAGGCTGCGGCGCGGCTTAGTCGCCACGAGTCACCTCGCTGGGCTGCTGCCGCTGAGCCTTGAGGCGGTAGAGGGCGGCGGCGGCGCTGATGATGCCGGCCGCCGCGGCGAAGCGCCAGGAGGCCTGCGCCGGCGCCACGTACTGGACCGCGGCGTCGATCCCCGAGAGCACGGCCGAGAGCGCGATCAGGCGGAAGCTGTAGGCCTTCGTCACCACCCACTTCCAGTCGTCGACAAGTCTCATTTTCAGCGGCCTCTCAGGTGTTCTTACAGGTGACAACGCTCTCTCCCAGTTTATAGGCATCGTGATATTCGGGCAACGCCGACTGCGGCCTACTCGTCCTTCTCGTTGCCGTTCACATCCTGCCCGGCGCGCAGCCTCGCCTTCTTCTCGTTGGCCAGGTCGATCTTCGACTGCGCCTGAGCGTCGGTCACGGCGCCGCGGTTCGACAGCCGGCGGAGTTGCTTCACCTCTCTGTCGATGTCGCGGATCATGGCCTTCTTCTGGGCGGCTTCGATCTTCGCCGCCATGTCGAGGTCCATCGGGCGCGCCTTGATGCCGATGTTCTGCAGGGCCGCGTAGCCAGGCTGGATTGGCAGGCCATCCTTGCCCACGCCAGTGTAGTCGCCGGGCCACCAGGTGACTGGCTTGCCAGTCGCCTGCGCCACGGCGTTCATGCTACGGTTGAAGATGTAGTTGTTGATCGAGATCGCCGGAGCGAACTGGCTCCACAGCCAGGTGCCGCGCTTCTCCGCGGACTCGGCGTGCGTGTCGTTCTTGTCGACAATCTCCTTGCCGAAGTACGGGTCCTTGTTCCACATCATCGCCGCGAGCGTGTTGAGGAGCGGGTTGCTGGGCGTGAGGTTCTGCAGCCACGGCACGCCGCCGGTGTTGCTCGTCACGTCGAGCATGTCGCCGCCAGGGAACATGCGCGCGATGTCCAGGAACACCGGCAGGTTCGTCAGGTCGTCGGTGCCCAAGCGGATCGTCTTCTTGGCACCGAAGGCGCTGTAGCCCTTCATCCAGGGAGGCAGGTTGGCGCTCTCGGCCTTCTCCTTCGCGCGCGTCTTCTCGCGGAACTCCGCGCTCGAGACGTACTTGCGGATCGACTCTTCCCAGTCGTCGCCGTCGTCGCCGCCCGCGGCGACCGCGTAGGTCAGCGTCTGGATGGCCAGGACGGCCGTCGCCGGCGCAGCGAAACGCCAGGGGTAGTTGAGCGCCGTGTGCGCCAGGACGGGCACCACCTTGTATGTGTAGCTGAAGAACGGCAGGGCGGTGTCGCGCACGACGCGCGCGCCCTTGGGCAGGTCGTCGTAGGTGAAAATGTACCGCTGAGCGTAGTCGATCGCGTCGTTCGGGTGGAGGCCCTTCATGCGCGCGTCGCGATAGATCAGATAGCGGAAGAACAGGTCCTCGCCGTCGTACGCGGCGCCGAGCGGGCGCCGCAGGTACAGCGACACCAGGTTCCACGCCTGTTCGACGGCCTTCGCGCCGGTGCTCTGGGTCATCTGGGCCAGGACCTGCATCTCCTTGGGCAGCATGTTCATCAGCTCTTCTTGGCTGACGGTGCCACTGAACAGGCCGGCGTCCTTGGCCTCGAGCAACATCGGCGCGCCCTTGAAGAAGTCGAGCGCGGTGCCGAAGTACTTATGCGTGTCCCAGTAGCTGACGCCGGCGAAGTGCGCCATGGTCAGGTTCGAGACCACGTTGTTCATGTGGGCCACGGGGTTCAGGGCGGTCTTGCCTTCCTTCCACATGCCCAGGCCCTTGCGGTACAGATTCAGGATCGCCTCGTGCTCGCTCTCGCCGAACTTGCTGAGGTGCGACAGGACTTCCTCCGGCACGTAGAGGCCGGCGAGCTTGCCGTAGGTCTGGACGTCGGTGCCGTCGATCTGCGTGTCGGGCACCTTGACGTAGCCCTCGATCTCGTTGCGGCTGGCCATCGTGTCGGCCAGGTGCTCGTACAAGCGGCCGAGCGCGAGGTCCTTCTGCGAGCGCATGTAGCCCATGACGAAGCGGAACATCGAGTCGCGAATCTCGCCCATCTTCTCCCGCTCGGGGCGGCTGAAGTCGCGGTGGACCTGGACGGTGCGGTCGATGCCGGGCCTGAACCTCGGGTCGTCGAGCACCCAGCCCTGCGCCTCGTAGCTCTTCAGGTCCTGGGCGTCGATGACTTCGGTCATGCCTCGGCGCCGGAGGCTCTTGCCGCCGATGCCCGTGAGCGCGCCGGCCGGTTTCATCATGCGCGAGATAGCCTTGTCCCAGCTGTTCTTCAGATTGTCGCGCAGCTTGCTCTCGTAGAACCGCGGCAGGTACTTGTCCCTCCACTTGTCGGCGGCCTCCTGGCTCAGCATGCCGACGGCGATCAGCTCGTCGGTCTGCTTGCCCATCAGAGCGGAAATCGTCTGGGCGATGGCCAAGACCTTCTTGGTCGGCACGACGCCGGCCTTCAGCTCGCCTTCGATGATGTCGCTGACCATCTCGCGATCGGCGGGCGTCATCTTGATCATCTCGCCGGCGACCTTGGCCGCCGCATTGCGGGCGCGATCGACCTCGTTCTTCATCTCACGCACGGCCCGGCGCAGCTCCGGCGACATCGGCGTGAAACCGATCTTGTCGGTCACCAGCTTGGCGATGGCGGACACGACGCGGTAGGCCTTGGCGCCAGCGCCGAAGCGGAAGCGGCCCAGCTCGTCGCGGCTGACGATCCAGCCCTCGGTCGCGCGCGTGACTGACTTTGGCTTCGCGGGCGTGATGGTGGCGAGGTTGTTTGGGCCTTGGGGGTTGGCGGCGAACATGGGCACTCCGCCCTCGGCCTGCTCGCGCATCTTGGGGGTGATGTCGAAGCCGGGTTGCTGGGTGAATTTTCCGCCTCTTGCGTTGCTGACCTGCTCGTCCGCCCACGACTGGGCCTGCTCACGAGTGTCGACGGTCTTTGCAACGCGATTCTCGCCGGAGCCAACGCCGACCCTGAACCGGCCGTCCGAAGTCTCATTGATCTTCACCAGCAAGTCATCCGGCGTGGTGGACAAGTCCTGCTCCGTGTTGATCCCTACCTCCGCCATCACCCCGCCGCCCAGCTTTTTCACCACGTCCTTCGCCACGTTCGGCACGATCTTGTCGTAGAAGGCCTTCATGCCTGCGCCGCCGACTTTGAGGTCGATGCCGGACAGCGTGTGGTTCTTGCCATTCCGGCCTAGTGTGGTGCTGGTCGGTCGATTCAGCAGGCGATCCGCCGCTTCTTTTCCAATGATGTCGGGCAGGGCCGTGGCGGCAACGCCCTTCTGCATCGACAGTTCGAGGCCGCCTTGAAACACTTGCAGGTCGCCGCCTTCCTTGCCGTCCGGGAACCACACAAGCTCATCGACCTGCTTGCTCAGGTCATACCGCTCCGCGCTCTGCTCGCCGGTCACGAACGCCACCCGGTCGTAGCCCTCGTCGACGGCCATCTTGATGACGCGCTTGATGGCAAGGGCTACCCAGGCGTCGGTCTTGCCGACGAAGGGGGCGGAGGGGGTGCCGCCGGTAAACCCGTCGCGCGTGGTGGCTGAGACGATGGCGGCCTCTCGCGTCTCCTTGTAGATGCCAACCTGGGTGTTGCTGCTGTCGATGACGTACCAACTGCCGCCGGGTCCGGTCTGTTTTACGATCCAACCTTCGGGCAGTTTGCCGCTGGAGACGAAGCCCTTCTTCTTTCCCTCCTGCGCCCAGTCGCTCTGAATCTCCTCGATGAACAGCACCCGCTTGCCGTCGGCGTCGGTGCGGTCGTTCATGCGGATGTGGGCGAGGACGTTGGGCTGGTCCCAGTGGGTGCTGCGGTAATTTCCCTGGTTTTCAACTCGGTTGCGAGCATCATCACCGGCCTTGTATTTGGCATCTGCTTCGTCGGCTGCGCGGATGTAGCCGCGATCCTCTCCGCCAACCGTAATGCGCCACTTGCCATCAGTTGGGTCGCCAGGAACCCAGTCTCCAACCCGCGTGACTAAGACGGCTGGATATTCGTACGCCTTCACCGGCAGCGTCAGCAGCACCTCGCGGTAGTTCGTGCCGCCGGGCAGGGTGAATTGGCTGAACTTGGGCCTCTCGGCGGTGCTGCCAGTCTCTTCGTCACTGCCCTCCCACGCGCGCCCGATGCTATCCGCGAGGCCATAGTCTCCATCCGCCTCGGCGCGGTCGATCGCTTGCTGCCACTCGTTGCGTTGGTGGTTGAACTCTGGGCTGCGCAGCGTCGTCTCCGTCACCCGCACGCCGTTCGCATCGAGGAAGGTCTGCACCTCCTCTTTGCTCACCTTGCCCGGCTGCATGTCGAGCCACTCGTTGATGCCGGACCATGTGATCTCGTCCTGCTTCACGCCCTTGGTCGTCAGGCCGCGGATATACGCCACCCACTGCTCGGGCATTGCCTTCCCGGGCCCGCCGGCGATGGCGCGGCTGAGGCCGCTGTAGAAGCCGATCGCCGAGACGTCCGCGGGGTTCTCCGCGTAGAAGAGGTCGTCGGTGGCCGGATTGCTGCCGATGGCGGAGCGGATTTGGTCTGGGTCTGCCGTGATGAACATGATGCCCGCGGCGTCATCACCCCTTAGGATGATGCCGTCGTGGCCGCCCGAATCCATCCTATCTCGTTCTCTGTCGCCGTTGGCATCCCAATAGACGGCGGCGCTACCCTTGACGTCAACCACCAGCGGGTTTGCGATCTTCAGATACGCCGGCCGCACATTCGCACCAAGCAGGCCGTCGCGTGTGGCGTAGCCTGATGCCTCTCGGGGGTTGCGCGTGAAGAACTGGAGGCCGTTGTCGACCGCGGCATTCCCGAACGCCTGCGCGTCGGGGTCGAATTCATCGAAGCTCTCACTCGTCCCGTGATAGACGACCAGCGGCGCGCCGTGCGCAGAGACGATCTTGCTGTCGCCGAACCACTTCTTGAACGAGCGCGCCGCCATCTCTTCATTCAGCCGCCCCTGCGGCGTCTCCGCCTCGTTGGCGGCGTAGAAGATGCCGTCTAGGGAATCTCCATGTTCCTCGACGATACGGCCAAGCTCATCCAGTAGGCCGGGCCCGTCTTCTTGGCTCGACTCTGCCAGTGCGGACCGGAGTACCGCGACGCGATAAGCCGTGACAGGACGAGCAGCCTCTCCCACCGGTCCACCAGCTCGAGCTGGTGAAAGTCCAGGTGCCGCAGCGCTCGTACGCGCGCCTCCGCCGCCGGCGTCAGCGGCAGCTCCGCGGGCGGGTACTCCCGCGGCAGCATCTGATGGTCCAGGAACTCGAACGCCTCGTGCGTCAGTGAAGGAGCCGTCCTCGGCATTGAATTGAAGTTCATGCTTCGGATTGTACTTCACGTTTGTGATAACTTGCGCCAACGAATTCACGTTCGCGTCGTCGTCACCGTACGTCCACTTGAGTCCATTGACCTTGGGCGTGCCGTCGATCTGGAAGGGGTGCGGGGCCAAGTGCCTCGTCGTGCCGAACTTCAGCGCGCTGGAGATCATCTGGTGCGGGCGGCGTTCGATGGCGAGGTCCGAGATGTCGCTGGGGTCGCCAATAAAAATTCTGTTGGTGTTGTGCGCAAGCGTCGCTGCGATGTTGTAAATGTGCGCGCCCATGCCAGAGCCCGCGCTCATGCGCGAGACGTCGATGTAGACCTCCTCGGTGCGGCGGTTCACGGCGTCGATGTTCTGGCCAGGCCGGCGGGTGTTGAGCCGCAGCGGGCCGCCGGGGCGGCCGCCCTTCTCGACCGAGTAGAAGCTCCTCTTGCCGTGCGGCGCCGCATCGCGGATGGTGATGAATGCGCTGCGGTCGTCCGGCGTGGTGAGCAGCCAGATGCGCTCGCCCTTGAGGTTCGCGTCGGCTGCGAAGCGCTTCATCTGGATGCCGACGCCCTCGTCTTCGACGATCTGGCGAAGGTTCTTGGCGTCAGACTTCGGCAGCTTGAACAGGTTGGCGTGCTCCGGCGAGGCGATCTCGCGCAGGGCGGCGATGGCCTCCGGGCCCTTGGCCGGAACTTCCTCGACCTGGCTGCTGATGCGGTACATCGGCTCGGCCACGTCGCTGAAGTCGCTGATGTCCTTGCGCTTCGGGCGGTACTCTTCCCTCGGCGCCAGTGAGAGCATGCTGGTGTCGATCGTCGGGAACGGGTTGTCGGAGAACTCCACCTCGGCGGAGACCCACTCGGGCAGCAGGCCAACCTTCTGGTCGGCGTAGATCGTGTCGGCGCCGCTGGCCGTCTTGTTGTGCGCGGCCTTCGGGCCGAAGTTCACCCAGCTGTTCTGCCCGCGGGTCTCGGTCGTCATCGCGCGGCGCGCGAGCGGCGAGAACATCGCGACGTGCGAGCGCCAGGCGTTTTCCTCGCCGTCGGCGCGGAAGCCCACGCCTTCCTTGACGTGGCCGAAGTAGTCGTGGACGGCGCGGAAGACGTCGTTGGCCAGGGCCAGTTTGCCGCCGAACTTGAACTCGGTCTCGGCCAGCAACGGGTTGTCGCTCACGTCGACCGAGGCGTCGCTACCGTGGCCCTCCCGCGTGCTGAAGATGTAGAGGTGGTTGTTGTTGACGACGTCGAGGATCGCGTTGCGCGGGTTGCCGTACGGGTCGCCGCCGTTGTTGAACTCGACCTTCAGGCCGGTCGCCAGGATCGCGCGGTACTGCGCCTTCAGTTCGTCGATCAGCGCCGCGTAGGACGCCTTGACGAGCGGGTCCTGCGGCGCGTGCTTCATGAGCGCGAAGGCGGCGGCGACCTTGGCGCCGCGCGCCGGGTCGGCCTTGATGTAGGTGGTGGGCGGGGTGTACGCGAAGCCGGCGTCGGCCATGTACTTCGCGGCGGCCTCGCGCGCCGGCGCGAACGGGCCGAAGGACACGTCCTTGCCGTCGACGCGCACCGGGGTTGGCAGGCCGTCAAGCGGGTTGTCCGAGAAGTTCGTCTCGGCGGCGACCGGGGCCAGGCGGGTGCCGTCCGTCGTGAGAAAGCGCGCCGGGTCGAACGGGCGCCACTCTGCGGCCTTGGGGCCGTACAGCTCGCCCTTGCCGTCGACCAGCTGGCCGATCGCCTCCTGGCGCAGCTTGAGGCTGACGTCGTTGGCCTCGGCCGGCGTGAGCGCGCGCGACAGTCGGGCGACCACGGTCTGCTCGGTGTCCGACTTGTGGACGCTGTGCGACAGGACCTGGACGCCTATCGACTTCAGCATTGTGATAGCTTCGGGCGCAGAAATGCCCCGACCGTCCGGCGTGTCGAGGCCGATGTTGATCAGGGTGCCGGTGCGGGGGTCGTCGCCGAAGAGGTCGGCTTCGGCGGGCTCGGCTCGGGCAGGGGCTCGCCCGGCCGGTCGTCCAGCAGGTCGTTGTCCAGGTCGAACTGATCCTGCTCCTCCTGCCCCCGACTCTCGAAGGTCTCGTACTCTCCGGGCGGCTGTCTCGTAGTCTTCAGCTTCATCGCGTTCCTCCTCGAACAGGCTGTCCTGGTCCGCCTCGCGCCTGCCCTTGAGCAGCTCGAAGAGGTCCTTCTCGTGATACCACAGGGCGGCCTGCAGATCGGCCATTTCCACCACAATTCCGTCGCGCGCGAGGCCCTTCTGTAGGTCAAGCATCACGCCGCGCAGGTACTTGCGATCGCCGCCGCCGGCGGGCGTCTGCTCGTCGAGGGTGAACCCCTCGTGCAGAGTCTTGGCTAGAATGTTCTGCCTGGTGCGGTGGTAGTAGCTGCGCTTCTTGCCGTCGATCTCGACACCCTTGGCGAAGGCGTCGTTGCGCGCCTTGGCGTACTCGCGCACGCCAGGCAGGGATTGCAGGGCCAGCTCGGGGTCGGCGCGTTCCTCGTCAGGCCGAGCGAGCCAGGCCTTGATCTCGGCGCGGAGCTGCGAGCGCGGCACGCCGAACGTGTTGTCCAGTTCGGCGAGTTGGTCGACGAGCTTCGCGAGGTTTGAGTCGGTGTTTTCCGGCAGCGCGAGCATGTTGCCGCGGATGCGGTTGATCGTGCGCATGAACCAGCGGTCCATCGTCACCGGGGTGAAGTTGCCGTAGAGGTTGTTGAAGAACGCACCGATCTTCGAGCCGAGGAACACGGCGCCGTAGACCTCGTTGTCCTTGCCCTCGGACGCGATCTTCGTGCCCGTCATCTTCTCGATGTCGCGCACGACGCGGTCGGCCTTCATAAAGTCGCGGACCGCCTCCCACTCGTGCTTCGCGACGAGGGCGCCGACCTTGGCCAGGCCGGTTTTCATCGGCTTGCTGTTCTTCGTGTCGAGGACGCCGTCGCCGGTCGGCCAGGCGCCGGTGTCCCTCCACTGGCGGTAGAGAATCTCGGCGAACTCGAAGTTCGCGTTGACCTTGGTGCCGTTCGAGGTGATCGCCAACATGGCAATGAAACCGAACTTCGCCTCCGGGTCAGTCGCGATCTCGGGGTGCAGCTCAGCCATGATGGCGAGCGCTGCCTTGACCTTGGCGTCGTACCAGCCGACGGCGCTGCCGGGCCGTGAGAGCGCGTACAGCGCCTCGGCGCGCAGCGACTCGACCAGGCGCCTGCGCGCGTCGGGGTTGCCCGCCTCCATGCCGCGCTTGTTGCGGTTCGTGAAGTAGCGGGCGATGTCGAAGTTGGTCCGCAGGAGCGGCGCCTTCTGGTCGCCGGTGAAGAACTTGACCGACGCGCGCTGCGGCGGCGGGGCTTCCTTCGCCATCAGGTCGGCGGCCATCTTGCGATAGCGGTCGGCCTCGTTCTCGGAGAACTCGGTCTCGTCGGCTGTTCCCTTTTCAGCTACGTTTGTAGCCTTCCCTGCTACACGCTGCGCCTGCTTGACGTAGGCCGACGTCAGCGCGTCGCGCACCGCATCGATCTCGGTGGCGTAGGCGGTGAGGTTGTTCGCGCGGAACTTGCCGACGATCCTCTCGAGCGTCGACAGGATGTGGCGCGCGAGCTTCGCGAACTGGCCATCTCCCATCTTGGCGGCAATCTCATTCCAGAAGGCCGCAGTCTCGACGTGCTGCTGGGCCAGGGTCGCGGCGACCTCCTCCTCTCTGATGGCCTCTCTGTACCCCGGGAAGGTCCGCTTGTGCGCATCGACCTTCATGTACGGACGGAGAGCCTCAATCAACTCGGCCTTGATGTCTGCATCGAGCGTGTGCAGGACCTCGTGCATCGCGAGCGCGAAGAGCGGGTTGCGCGCGTCGTCGGTGATGACGATCGTGCCGTTGGCGACGACGGCGCCGAACCCAGTCGACCCCTCCGGCTTGTCGAGGTGGGCGAAGATGATCGGCTTGCCGAACACGCGGGCGAGCGCGGCCGCCATGTCGGTGTCGGCGCTCGAGCCGGCGGGGATCGCCGTGAGCTTGATTTTCTCGCCAGGGCCATCGCCGCGCGGCTTGGCGCGCTCGCGCTCGATCGAGCGGAGGACGGCCTCTGCCTTCAGTCGATCTTGTAGTGCCCGCTCGGGACGAACGTCATCAGCCCGTCCGGCGTCTCGATCGTCTCGGGTAGGTGGTCCGCCGACGACGCCAGAAGATTCCGCACCGCGCTGCGCAGCGCGGGCTCCAGCGCCGGGCCCTCCGTCGACTGTGACTCCAGCGCCGACGGCTCCTTGAGTTGCGCCGACGGCACTGCGTCCTTCAGGGACTGCACCAGCGCCGCCCTGCGGCGAAGCCACAGCTCCGCCTGCTCCTGCAGCGGCTGCTGATGCTCCGCTTCGTCCCTCGGCGGCAGGCACCCCTTGGCGCGCGGCTCGCTCGGCTGCTGATCGTTCTCCATCGGAGACCTCCTTGAGATTCGTGAGTGGCTTCGTTCGAACGCCCGCCTTAGCCCAGACCTTGAACTGCGCCGTCGGCATCTCGGTGACGCCGGCCGCGCCCGTCCACCCCGGGGCGTAGTTCGCCTGGTAGGTGACGAGAGCCTCTTCGCGCGAGCGCGCGCCGAGCACGACCTTATGCTCGTCGAACGTGCCGTCGGCGTGGACCTGGTCGACGATGAACGCCTTGCCGCTGGTCGTGTGCTCGCCGACGAGGACGTCGATGTGGTCGCCGTCGGCGCCTTCGGTGCCCTTGACGTAGCCGTAGTGGCTGGCCATGGTCACCGCCCAGGGATTGCCGCCCTTGTCCACGCCCGAGCGCTCGGAGCCGCGCGGGTTCTCGATCGAGATGTTCATCCCGTCGATCGAGACGTGGCCCTTCTTGTAGTTGCCGGCGGCCTTCTGCGCCTCGGTCGGCTGCGCGATCTCGTTGGTCGGCGACGTGGCCGCCTCGTTCGCGCGCGTGTCGATCTCGGCCCGGCGGTAGCCGTTCAGCGCGTAGCGGCCGTCCGCGCCTTTCTCGGCGCGCCACTCGAGCTGCGAGCTGCGCTGGGCGCGGCCTGGCAGCGCCTGCTGGGCATCGGCCTTGGTCGTGTAGCCGGTGCCGCTGCGGCCCATCCAGCTCTCTAGTGGAGCGTCACCCCCAGCGTCCACGTCGGCGCCGGCGGGCCCTGGAAGGTCCACTCGCCCTTGAACGTCTGCAGCCTCCTGGCCGCCGGCTGCAGCTCCGGCGGGATCGTTACCCAATCCTCCGGCGACATCAGGCAGAGGTCCTGCAGCTGCCAGGCCTCCTTGCTCGTTAGGACCTGGTGAAACACTGCCAGCTCCAGGGAGTGCGGCAAGAGCGCTCTGCACGCCGTCATAGTCTGGCTCCTCGGGTGTGGTGGGTACGGTGGACTCGGCGAGCGCCTCCTCCGCGCGCTTCGCATCGCCGATCGCCTTGGCGGCGCCCAGGTCGACGACGATCGGCGTCAGGCCGGCGCGCGCGGTGGCGGAGTCGGCCGGCGTGAAGTTGACAATGCCTTCGTTGTTCAGGAAGCCCTTCGAGCGCGCGATACTCTCGGCGGTCGGCAGCGGCGTCCGGCCGGCGCGCGCGGTGGCGGAGTCGGCCGGCGTGAAGTTAGTCTTGCCGCGTGCGGCGTACGCCTCGCGGCCGACGTTGACGGCGTGCCCCCCTGGCGCGACGGCGGCGCCGGCGGCCGCCGAGTTGATGACGCGCAGCGCGTCTTTGCGCGTGACGTCGGTGGTGCGCTCCCCGGCCAGCATCTCGCCGCCGATGTTCACCCCCTCTTGCGTGCCCTCGCCAAGCGCTTCGCCGCCGCTCTGGCCTGGGGCGTCCTTCACACCCCTCAGCAGCGCCTGCTTGACGCTGGTGGCCGCAGAGGCGCCTGGGCCGCGCAGCGCGCGCGCCACCGGCCCTAGCAAGGAGTCGGCGGCCAGGTACGGCACCGTCAGCGCGGCGGTCTGTGGCGCCTTGTCGGCCAGGTAGCCGGCCATGTTCGCGCCGCGAGCCGCGAGCGCGTCGGCCTGGCGGTCGGCCGACCCGAATCGCTTCGGGTCATTGACTCGCGAGGTGTGCTCGATGCGGCCCTGCGTCAGGTCGCCGACGGCCATGCCGCCGGACGTGACGGCAAAGCCCACCGGGCCCGCGGCGGCGCCGATCATGGCGGCGACCAGCGTCGGCGTGCCGTTCGCGCCCTGGCGCAGCAGCCAGTTGGTGAAGTCCTTCGTCGAGGCGATGTCGGTGAAGTCGGGCATCTGGCCCGTCAGCTTCAGGGCCTCGGCCTTGTAGGCTTCCACTGCCTTGATCGAGTCGACGATGAAGCTCTCGTCGCGCTTCAACCCGGCGCCGGCGGCCTCGCGAATCTTGGCGCGCTCCGCCGGGTCCCGCGTCAGCGCGTAGCTGTCGGCGTAGGCAGTGCCAGTGTTGCCGCTGAGGCTCGGCTTCTGCGGCGGCAGCTTGCCGGTGGCATCGATCGTGTCGATTGCCGCAAGGTCACGCGCGAAGGCTCCGTACGAGAGCGAGGCGCCGAACGCGCCGGCCGACCGCACCAGGCCCTTGACGTTCTCGACGCCGCCCATGAAGTCCTTGCCGAGCTGCCCGGGCGAGACTAGTCCGCCGTTGCTCGGCGCTTCGGTGGGCATCGTCGGGTTGATGCGGCCGCGGCCCGCGCCGGCGGCGCTGGGCGCCACGCCGGCCGGCAGGGGCGAGCGGGGGTCCGCCGCGGGCGGGCGCGCGCCCTCGGCGAACGAGCGCACGAACTCGACGTAGTCGCGGGTCTCGGCGGGGAGGTGGTCGCGCCAGTCGTCCTGGTCGAAGACCTTCCGGTTCTCGCCCCAGTTGTAGCCGGCGACGGCCTTGTCCATGTCGCCGTTGAAGCGGCGCTTGTTGTCAGACAGGTATGCCGCGGCGCCCATGATCGAGGAGACTGGGTCGAGCGGGTCGACGCCGTAGCGCTTCGCGGTTTCTGGCATGAACTGCGCGATGCCGATCGCGCCGGCGCTGGACTTGCGCTTGCCGCTGATGACGTCGGGGTCGAGGTTCGACTCCCGCATGATGACGGCGGCCAGGTAGGCCTTGTCGATGCCGAACGTGTCGGCGGCGTGAGAGACAAGGTCGCGGACCTTGGAGACATCGAACGCCGCGGTGGGCGCGGCGGTGGCCTGGGGAACAAGCGCGGCAGTGGCCTGGGGGGCTGTGGCGGCTGGGCTTTCCTGGTCGAGTTCGATGTCGTCGTTCATGTGTCTCAGGAGCCAGTGCCGAAGAACTTCGCGCGGGCCGCGTCGGCTGCCGCTTTGACGGCTTCCTTCGAGGTGCTTGCGGAAGCTCCCACCTTACCTGGCGGCTTCGGTGTGGCATTGACCTGGGCGCCGCCCGACGGCGCGGCGGCGTTGTCGAACTTCGACTTGCGGCGCTGGAGCGCGGCGCGGTACAGGTCGCTGGCGTCGTCGTAGTCGCGCTGCCATTGAGCCTTCGCCTCCGGCGTGCGACCGCGGTCGCTCTCCTGCAGCTTGGACATCCGCGTCTGCAGCGTGTTCATCAGCGTCTCGAGCCGCTCCTTCTCCGCCCCGCCAGCCCCGCCACCATTGGCAAGCGCGGCATCGAGGCGCTTCTGGGCGATCTCCTCACGGGAATCGAGCGCGTCGTCCTGGCGCTGGTTCTTGCCGGCCTCGGCCTTGTCGAGGCGGCCGTCGCGGCGGTCCTCGGCCTTTTCGGCGCGGCGCTCGGCGGATATGAGGCGGTCCTCGCTGGCGAGCAAGGAGGCCTCGGTCTGCGGCGCCAGGTCGCCCGTCTTGGCGGCGCCGGCGAAGCGGTTGCGCGCCTTCTGCGTCTGGCTGAGGCGCACTTCTTCGGCCGGCAGAATTGGCCCCATGCCGTTCATCGGCTTGTGCTTGTCGGCCACGCGCTCCTGCATCTCGCGGTCGATCATGCCGGCGGCGTCGTTGACGCGCTTCGCGCGCGCGGCGCGGTCGGTGTTCTCGCCCTGGCGCTTGTAGTCGTCGAGCGCCTTCGCGCGCGCCAGGTCGGCGTCCTGCGTCGCCTTCATCAGCGCGGTGCGCGAGTCGGCGGCGATGCCCTCCTGGGCCATGCCCTGCGCTGCGGCCGCGCCGCCTTGCATGCCGCCCGCGATGATGCCGCCGAGGTTCATTGCTGCATTCCCTGGTTGATCATGCCGCCACCCGGGGGTGGCATTTCAGAGGCCGGCGGAGCAGACTCGGGCGCGGGTGCGTCGCCGGGGATGGCCGCGCCGGCCTTCTCGGCGTACGCCGCCAGCTTGTCGCCGTCGACGCCGCTGGCGTGCAAGATCGTGTTGATGAAGACGTGCATGCCGTCGCCGACGTCCTGGTCGGTGATGTCCTCGCCGGTGTCGGCGATGAAGCTGGCGGCCTCGGCCACCATGATCAGCCCGGCGGGGATGATGAGCGGCGGCGGCAGGGAGTTCTGGCTCTCCTTCATGAGCAGGCCCATCAGGCCGGTGACGCCCTGGCCGAGCTTTGTTGGCCAGTCGCCTTCGCCCTTGATCGTCTCGATCATCAGCCGGTGCGTCTTGCTGTCGAACATGACCTTCTTGCCGGCGACGACGATGCGCCTCAGTTGCTCCGCCTGGTTGCCCTGGAGGTGCAGCTTAGACTCGATCGACTCCGGCGTGATCGTCAGCTTGCCTCCGCCCCCGGCGCCTTCTTCGGGCGCGTCTTCCCCTGCCGGCTGCGCGGCCGGCTCGGTGGGCGCCTCGGTGGGCGGGGCCGCTTCGGCCTGCTCGGGCGGCAGCTCTTCTTCTGCCGGGCCCATTTTCTCGTTGATCAGGCCCATGGTCAGGCTCCAGAGCGTTGGTAGACGGGCATCTTCAGGCCCTGGACCGACGCGTTGAGGCGCGCGCGTTGGCGCGCTGAGGCCTGCTCGTCGAGCTTGTACTTCTCCTTCAGCAGCGACTGGTCGCCGTACGACTTCGCAGCCCCGTTGATCATTCCGCCAATGAGGTTCGTTGCCTGCTTGTTGCGGCCCATCCAGTCGGTGGCGCCACTGACGGCGTCGCCGACCCTGGACCCGAACGACGGCTCGACCTTGGAGCCGTAGTTCTCGCCGCCGAAGATGGCCTGCTTGTCGGCCGAATTGGATTGGTAACCAGCCGGCTCGGCGGCCGGCGCAGCGGCGTCCGCCGCGGCGGCGGGGTCCATGCCAGGCGCGGGCGCCTGCATCAGCTCGGTGACGAGCGAGCTGTCTGGCGCCGAGGTCGCGGCGGCGGCCATCTCGCCACCGATCATGCCGACATCGGGGGCCATGGAGGCCGCCGCGTTGACGACCCCGTCGGTCGCCAGCGCGGTAGCCGACAGCGGCTCGGCGGCGGCGCCGATGGCGCTCGCCGCGTCCAGCGCGCCGGGGGCGGCCGCCAGGGCCTCTGACGCCGCGAGATCAAGGCCGGTGCCCACGGCGGCGGTCTGCGACAGCGAGCCCGTGGAGCTGGCGGCGGCGGCCTCACCCAGCGCAGCGGCAGACGCGCCGGTGGTGCCGAGCGAGGCGGCGATGCCGGCGACGCCGCCGACCAGGCCGATCACACCGCCGAACATCGAAAGGGTCTTGTTGCCCGTGATGGCGCCGATGGCGGACAGGGCCGTGCCGGCGATTGCCATGCCGGTGATGAGCGTGGCGGCGCTAATGCTGAGGGCCGCCGCGACGGCGGGGATGACCATGGGCATTTAAGACTCCTTCGTGGCGCGCGCGAACGGCAGCGCCATGAGCATGTAGTGGTTGACGCTGCCGTGCTTCCAGGTGTGCCGGAAGCCGAGGCGCTCGATGAACTTGGTGCAGCGGCCGTCCCAGACGCGCGTCGTGAGGTAGCCGCGGCGCTCGAGCAGCGGGCCGAGGAACTCGGCAGCGCGCGCTCGAGAGATGAAACCGCGCCCCTGCTCGGTCGGGGCCATGGCGTAGTGAATCTCGGTGCCGCGCATGGCGGCGAGCGCCACCAGGCGGTCGGCGTGCCGGTGCTCGACGATCGTCCAGTCTTCCTGGAAACTCGTCAGGCCGGCGCCGCCGGGGACCGGCAGGCGCGACCAGAGCAGAAACTGCGAATGCATCAGCCGCCCGGGCTATCGAAGTCGGTCGAGTTCCCGGGGGCGCCGGCCTGCTCCGGCGTTAGCGCCGGCGTGCCCTTGCTCTTGTTGCCGCCGGGGATGGCCTCGAACTGCCCGGGAGCCAGTAGAGTGCCGATGCCGATGCCGGTCACGTCGGACTGGATGTCCATCGCGTTGCGATACAAGGTCGTCAGGTTGTCGATGGAGGCCTGCTTCGCGTCGGCGTTCATCTCATTGTTGGACATGATCTTCGTGACCTGCTCGACCATCGACTGATAGCTCTGCGCCAGCGACTGGCTGGTTTGCATGCGGGTCTTGAAGTCGGCTTCGATCTGCGCCATCGACGTGCGCGTGTGCGCGTCAATCTGCTGCAGCTGCAGCTTGCCCGCCGCGTCGGCGTTCTGGAACGCCACCTTGGAGACGGTGTCGTACTGCTGCATGAGCTGCTTGGCCGCCACGTCCTGGTTCGACAGCTGCGCCTGCATGCCCGTCTGCGCGTCGAACTTGGTGGACTCGTTCTTCGCGGCGGCGTTCGTCAGCTCGGCCTTGGCGGTGTTGTCGAGGTTCTGGCTCTGCAGCGCGTTCTTCGCGCTCGCGCCGAACTCGCTTGCCCTGTTCGAGGCGCCGGCGTTGAACTGCGACGCCGAGGCGCGCGTGGACGCGTCCTGCTTGGCGATGTCTATGCCGGCGTTGTAGCGGGCGGCCTCGGCGGCGCCGACGCCCATGCTCGAGTTGATCAGCCCGCGCTTGGCCATCTCCTGGCTGGCGCGGGTCGTCGCCTGCTGCATCCCGTAGTTGTCCGACTTGATCATGTCGTCGAGGGTGCCCTCGACGGTCTGCTCGCGGCCGACGCTCCATACGGTCGGGTCGTACGTGCTGGCGACGCCGCCGGTGACTGTCGACGGGTCGACCAGGGCGACGTTGCTCGAGGTGTTCGAGCCAGTCACCTGGGGCGGCGGCGTCATTGCGCCGCCGATCAGGCCGGTGTCGACCTTCGGGGCCTCGGCATCGGCGTATGGGTTGGGTGCGGGGGCCACGCTGGGGCCTTTGTTCTGGGGCATCGGCGTGACGGGGTTGTATTCCTGCGTCGGCGCTGCCGGGTATTGCAGGGAGACCGGCGGCGCCGACGCAGGAATAC
>Ga0163149_10000631_pt1 | contig 46573 bp, 56 predicted proteins | sample OliLakLV19MP5G1_FD_148604 | JGI IMG/M metagenome (GOLD analysis project Ga0163149, IMG submission 148604) | Freshwater microbial mat bacterial communities from Lake Vanda, McMurdo Dry Valleys, Antarctica - Oligotrophic Lake LV.19.MP5.G1 | ecosystem: Environmental > Aquatic > Freshwater > Lake >...
ACGGTCCCGACGGCCCCGACTGGCCGATTGTTGCCGACGGTCCCGACGGTCCCGACGGTCCCGACGGTCCCGACGGGCCGATTGTTGCCGATGGCCGAACCCATTGGGTCGCCGAAGCAAAAAAAAATCAAAGCGAATTGGAACTGGCCGAGCATGTTGCGGCCGCGATGCGTGAGCCGCCAACGCTCTGGCCGAATGTGGACCTGCTGCAAAACGTGTCGGATCACCAACGCGAATTACTGGCGATTGCTCTGCGGGGCTCGCTCGGGATTCTTGGTGGCGGACCAGGCACGGGGAAAACCTACACGTTGGCGGCATTAGTGAAAGTCTTGCTGAAAACAGTCGGCCACGACAATATCAACATCGGCGCGCCAACCGGGAAAGCTGCCGTGCGGATCACTGAAAATTTGCACAAAAACGGCGTGCAACTGCGGGCGCGAACATGGCATAGTTTGCTGGCTCGACTCGCCACCCAAGACGAACGGGCCAAGTTCCACCACAAGATTTTGATCGGTGATGAATCGTCGATGAACAATACCGACCTCATGGCGAATGTTTTTCGCGCCCGCATGGTCGGCACCCACGTCCTGCTAGTCGGCGACCAAAACCAGCTTCCGCCGGTCGGTCACGGCGCGCCATTGCGAGATATGATTGCGGCCGGTCTCCCTTATGGCGAACTCCAGGAAATCAAACGAAACAGCGGCGGCATCGTCGAGGCATGCGCGATGATCCGGCAGGACAAGCCATGGGCGCCCGGCGATAACCTGCACCTGATCGAGAAGGTTGACGCGGTAGGCCAAATCCGCGCGATGATCGACACGATTCGTAATTGCAACGACTTGAACCCAATTTGGGACATTCAAGTCGTTGTTGCGGTCAATAAGAATTCGCCGTTGAGTCGCAGAAGACTCAATGAAATTCTCCGGGACGAACTGAATAGCAATCCTGGCATTCCCGGTTCGCCGTTTCGCGTCGGCGATAAAATTGTCAACACAAAAAACGGTTATTTTTCGACCATCGGATATGAAGCCGGCGACGAAATCTCAACCAACGAACGGGGCGAAGTCTATGTCGCCAACGGTGAACTGGGCGAAGTCATGCGCGCTGAAGAAAAGCTAGTTGTCGCTAAACTCGATTCGCCTCGCCGGGTCATTAAAATTCCGCGCGGCAAACAGGCCAAAGTCGATACCGACGATACGACAGATAGCGACAACAACGCTCCCGCCACGGGCTGCGACTGGGATTTGGGCTATGCGCTGTCCGTACACAAATCGCAAGGGTCGGAATGGCCGGTTGTGATCGTGATGATCGACGAATCAATCGGCGCGCGGCTGGTGTGCGACCGAGCCTGGCTGTACACCGCGATCAGCCGCGCAAAAGACAAGTGCGTCCTGATCGGCAAAAAAAACACGGCGGATCGATTTTGTCGGGCGAACAAAATGAGTCACCGAAAAACACTACTGAAAGAGCGAGTGTTGCTGGAAACGGCCGTTAACCAATTGGGGGAGTTATGAAAAAAGCCATACGGCACTTATTGCGACCCACCGTTCCCCGGCGCGGCCGCCGGGCGTTTTGCCGGTGCAATTTCACGGAGGCCGCGCAATGAGCGTCGAGAAAGTCACGATTGGCCCGCACGCGATGTACCTGGGCGATTGCCGCGACATTCTCCCGACGCTCGGCAAGGTCGATGCCGTGGTGACTGATCCACCGTATGGGATTCGTGCAGCAAATCCAAGCCACTCTAATCTGAAGATGGAAAGTAAGAGTTGGGATGATTCTGCCCCCTGTTTGAATTTCCTGCCCGCCTTGCCTAGTATAATTTGGGGAGGAAATTACTTTCCATTGCCCCCAAGCCGCTGTTTTTTGTTTTGGGATAAACACCCCATGCCACCAAGCTACGCGGCGGGTGAATTGGCGTGGACAAACCTAGACCGAAACGCCGCGAAGTGGTGTGGCAGGGTCGGCGACCTTGTTCCTGTTAGAGATCGCAGCCACCCCACTCAGAAGCCGGTTCCCCTGATGGAATGGTGCTTGGGCTTTCTGCCCGACGCCAAGACCATTCTCGACCCCTTCATGGGGAGCGGGACAACCGGAGTCGCCTGCGTCCGCACGAGCCGAACATTTATCGGCATTGAAAAAGAGCGGGAATACTTTGACATTGCGGTGAAGCGTATCAGCGATGAGATTAACCGGTATCCAATGCTTGAGCCGGAGCAGAAAACACGACAGATGGAATTTACGGAGGATCGGCCCCGCACATAACTCGGCTTCGGCCGACCGTTCCCCGGCGCGGCCAAGCACCTACCGAAGTCAATTTGGTCATGGTGCTGGTACTGCAAAAAAAATGAGATTGAGCGCATGGATGGCATGCGTGAAGCGGAAATCTTGAAACGATTGCAACGATAATCCTTTTTGCGGAGACAGACACAGACCATGCAAGCGAACGAAATCAAAATCGCGGAAAGAGGCGAGCAGTGGCGGCTACTCTCGGTTGGCGAGGTGATAGAGCGCGGCGATGAGTATCTCGCCAGGTTGCCGGATCACTGGATCGCATCGGAATCCTCTGGTGATTTGTTTACGAACTCCAACGTCATCTACCGCCGTCGCATCGAACCTCGGCCCGTGGCCAAGCCGATCCCGGAATTCGTCAAGCCGATCCCGGGCAGGTGGTATGAACTGCAACACCTGACCGGTAGATTTTTTTGCGTCGGCAAAAACGAATCAGGCAAGATGATGTTTCATTCCGAGGATTGTCCCAGCCTCGTTTTGTGGCGTTACGATTCAATCCAAATCCTCCGAGAATACGCCGAGACTGAATCAATCAGCCGTGCCGAAGCCGCTGAAAATCAAAGCTATGCTGACCTCGCAGCCAGCGGGGGAATCGTCGATGCTCCTTAGGCACCGGCGCGGCCAAGCTCACACGGAAATCTTGAAACGCCGGCAACGATAATCCTTTTTACGGAGACAGACCATGAAAATCAAGAACATCAAACTCCCAGGCGTCAACCGCGTCAGCGAATTGTTTTGCTCTTTCGATGCGGCGGGCGACCTATCAATTGACATCGAGTATATCCACGGCTACGGGCTTTGCACGTGCATCGCCAAAGCCGACCTGCCAGCTCTCCGCGACTTTCTAGCGCTCGCCATCCCGGCATTCATCACGCCGATCCCGGGGATGTGGTACGAAATACGATACGAGACCGGTAGATATTTTTGCGTCGGCAAAAACGCATCAGGCGAGATGATGTTTCATGATCGGGAACATCCCAACAGCGTTATTCGGCCTTTCGATTCAAGTCAAATCATCCGCGAATACGCCGAGAAGGTGGAAAACCGATGAATGCCGTGCAACGCGAACAAATCTGGAGAGGCGTCGATAGGGAACTCAAGATAATTTCGGAATTGAAAACCGAAATCTATGAGTTGCGTGACCAATCAGATTGTGATGACGCCGAAATGGATTACCTCAGCGGTCTTATGTACGTTCACGAGGCGCGACTTAAAACGCTATGGAAAAAATTTCCGGAGACGATTGGCGAGAGGTGGACAACGGATAAAATTCGCCGAGCGATTGTGAAAAATTCCCGTTTGATTTGAGAGACGGTCCCTTCACCCCAGGAAAACCAATGACACTGACTCGACTGTTCTTAATTCTCATTCTGTTGATTGGCGCAACCGCCAGGGCGGCCCCGCCCGTGCGGATCGGCCAAGCCGCCGACGAGGCGGGGACCTTCCGCGACGCGGAGGGGAACCCCTTCGGCGAAGCGCATGTCGCCCACAGCTACACCACTCGGCCCGCGCTGCAATACGGCGCGAACACGGCCGGCGTGGCCACGGCCAACGGCAAGGCTATTGGCGACCATTACGCGGCCTCGCCAATGAGCGGCGTCTATATTGACCTGCCCGCCGACCTCGTCTTGGACAGGCTCACAAACCCCGCCAAGGCGGTCCCAGGCGGGACGCGGCTGCAACATCTGAATTTCGCAATCCGGGGGACGCGCCCCGGCGTCACGGTTGTTTGTCGAGAGCCGACGCTGCCGGCCGTCGAATGCAAATATTTTGGCTTTCCGAGTCACCGGCCGACGACGCAAACTTACCAGCAAATCGAGAGTCTGGATTTCATCACCCGCACGCCGGTCAAGGTGGACGGCCTGGGGATGGGATTTTGGGCCAACAACGTCACCGTGCGGAGTGACACGACGGGCTGGGATTTCCGCACGATGTACGCCGCGCACGTCGGCCGGATCAAGGCAATCCGATGCAAGGGAATCGGCTTTGAGTTCGAGAACTGCAATCAATTCACGGCCGATCAAATCATGGCTCGCGATTGCGTTGGCGGCGGGATCAAGGCGACGAATTGCGCCGCGCTCAACATCAACATCGACGCGGAATCGAACGGCGGTTTCGCGCTCGACTTGATTCGCGTGCGCGATTCGCACGTCACCGGGTGGATGGAGTTCGGCCGCCGCGTGCGGCTTGCGCGATGCTCGAATATCACGCAGCAGTGCAAAGGTTTTCACGTCGAGGAGGCGGACAAATTCAGCCGGACAATGTGCCCCGCGTTATTTGGCGTGGCGCGAACGCCGATGCCGTTGACCGGGCCAATCGTCAAGGATCAACGAATTCCCATGCAGCCGCTGACGGATCCGGTCAGCCAGTGGCACGAGCGGGGCTGCGAAATAAAATTTCGCGTCACCAAAAGTACGCCAGGCACGAACGGCCGCGTCGGCTGGATGATGCTGAACGCCAACGGCGAAGTCCCGCTTAAATGGGAGTTTGTCCGCGACGGCGTTTATTTGATCCGCGGGTACGTCGAGAACGATACTGTCATTCCAAATTATCTGGAATTAAAATTGGACAGCGGGGCCGCGGCGACGGTCGAAATTTTGAGCGTCGAGCGGACCGAGGCCGGGGAGTAGTGTGCGATGCGCGACAACAGATTCCGCGGCTCGCCTGTTGGTGCGCGGCCGACCTGGAGGCGAATCTCTTTTGGCGCGCGGCCGGGTTCCTGCCGACGGCCATGCGGCAGGGGGGTCGGCGACGCGGCCGCCGGCAGATAAAATACGAGCGCGCGATCGGTCCCGCGCTCTTTGCCCCAAGCGAAGAAGAAAGCGAAATTAAAATCTTGCCGCCGACCGGCAACTATTTTCGATCTGGCCATGCGCGAAAACGACAATCCCTACGAGCCGCCGCAGACGGCGCCGGAGCCGTCGGTGCCACCCCCCTGGCACACCACGGCCCTGGTGATAGCGATGGCTATACTACTGCTTCACTTTTCACTTTGCACTTTTCACTCCCGCCCCCGCGCTCCGCTGGCGCGTCGCGGCTAACCCGCGCCCAACAGCCACCTCGCCGCTGGCCGACAATCGGCCGGAAAACCAGCCCCAAAAAGTATTTTGAAATTCTTTTCGGAATTTAGCGACTTAACACTTGTGCTAAGTCGAACAGGCTGTATAATACATGCATGAGCCGGGAATGACCCGGCTCACGAGGCCCGCCGACGCGGGTGAAACTCTCCGCGACGAGCAGTCGCGGCCAATCAGAAGGAAAAGAAAATGTCAAAAATCACCACAGAATCGCTTTGGTGCGAGATCTCCAATTCATCGCACCGCATGACGGAGGGCGAATTCCGCGCGGTCACGAAAGCCGGCCGCCAAGTCACGTTTTCGGTCGAGTTGGTCCCGGGCTATTCGGGCCAGGACCATCTTTTCGACCGGACTCTTGTCCGGCTCGAGGCCCGGCTGAGCGAGGGCCGGCCTATCGCCGATGCCGGAGGATCGGTCAGCCGGATTCACCGGTGCCTGTACGGCCTAATCCCGGGCACGAATGGCCGGCCGGAAATCGTCGATCTCCACGTGGAGACCGACGACTCCATGCGATGCAGGCGCAACGAAATCAGCGCCAGGCTTGCGGCCCGCGGCGACTGGCCGCACCAACGCGCGGCAGCGGCCCGCCAACTCCTCCTGGCGGAATGGACCCGACAAGTTCGGTTGCTGGCGGCCGGCAAGGCCGTTGCCCAATGGCGTGTCCTACAAACATGCTCGGCCGCCGCGGACGAGACTTCGCGGATCAGCAACCTCCGCCGCTTCACCACGGCGGAAGATCTTTCCGCCGCCATCATCGAAAATGGTGACGGCAACGGCTGGTACGGGCCGTGGATGGACGCGGCGCACGAAGAAATCAAATATCCGGAGGTGGCGGCGTTGGCCGAACGGGACGATTTTGACGCCGCCGTCGCGGCGGAAATGCTGGTGTGGGAGTGAACTACCGGCTCTCCAGCCGCCAGCTCAAGGAGATCCTTGTTCGGGGGCGGGGATCGCGACGGCGATTTCCCGCCCCCGACGAGCCGGGCAACTGCCGCGAATTCGCGGAAAATCATCCGCAAAACAATTTGAAAATATTTTGCGATTTTCTCCAATTAGCAGTTGTGCTAAAGTCGATGCAGCTGTATAATACACGCATGAGCCGGGAATGACCTGGCTCGCGAGACCCGCCGCCGCGGGTAAAATTCTGACGAGGCTCCCCCCACGGGAGTGAAAACCATGACCGCTTCATTTTTCCGATCAGGCCGGGGCCGCAGCCGCAACGCCGAGCAGGCCGAAATCAACGGCCGCTTTCCCCTCACCCGCGCCGCCGCCGAACTTCGCGACCGAGCGGCCGCCGCCGGCCGCAAGCTCACCGTCAAGCAAGCCAAGGCCGCGCTGGCCGCGACGCATGACAACGAGTGGCACCATGTCGGCAAGTTCGCCGCGCGGGTCAATTATTACAGCGTGCCGGTCGCGCTGATCTACGTCGAAAATGAAAGCTTGTTCGCCAACCTGCCAGGCGAGGGGAAAGACTGGGCGCGGATCGCCCAGCATATCGAAAAGTTTTTGTTTTTTTCCGCCGAACACGGCCACCGCGTGATTGATATGGCGGCCGCCGCCGCCGCGCTCAATGTGCCGCGCGCGTTTCTCGCCGCAGCGTATCACAAAACATGGTCCGATCTAGCCGCCGATCTGGCCGAAGACGCGGCCGAGGTGGCCAATGTCTGAGCCGAACCTTGCCCCGGAACTGATCCGCGCGCTTGGCGCGGCGCTGGAGCGGCATTGGGCCGTTCGCGGAGGTGGCGATGCCGCTCCGTGAGCTCAAGGAAAAATACGGCGGCGCGGGCCGCAACGCGATCAACCGCGCGATCCGCGCCGAATGCGTCGGCGGCGCGGCGGCGCTCGATGCGCTCGAAGCGAGTTTTCAAATTTTGCGAAACGCGCGAGACGCGCGAGGCGAAAAGCATGATGTGCAACTGCACAATCTGATTCGCGATGTTATCGCGGATATGGAAGCTGATGTTTGTTTACGGCACAATATCAAAAATGAAAACGGCGAACCCCCCCATGCTGACTGACTCTATCCGCGCCGCGGCCCGAGCCTGCGAGTCGCAGCAGGATCTTGCCGCGGCCAGCGGCCTGCACGTCGTGACGCTCAGCCGCTTCGTCTGCGGCCGGGAGATCAGCTTGCGCAACCTGGACCGGCTCGCCGCCGCGCTCGGCCTCTCAATATTTGCGACGGCCAAGAAACGCGCCGCCAAGTCCTCGCTCCGCTGCCCAGGCCCTCCAGTACATCGAAGGGAACCATGACTCAAGTCATTAACATCGACACCCACGGCATTTACGCGCCGGGTTTTCCCGGCGACACGCTCAATTACGACATCGACCGCGACGAGGACGGCTGGCATTACTACCGCCGGTCCGACTCGCCGCCAGGCAGGCCCTGGACTGGCGAATTCGCGACCTACGACGACGTGATTGACGCGCTCCAGACAATCGAGTCGGCCGGCTTGCCCGACGACGCGCCGCCGAGGTAGCCAGTCGGCACCAAAGTCATTTGCTTGCGGCAGTGGCAGGAATTCGACTGCCGCGCATGGCATCGTCAAATTGTTCTTGGGTACAAGGTCCGTAAATTTGGCCACCAACGGTGCGAAAGTAGACGATCATCTTTGATTGCCCTTTAGCGCGGAAGTGACTTCCGCAAGTCATCAAGCTGCTCAAGAAAAGGGGGAAATCGTGGCACGGAAAATAAACACCAATCCAATTGCCTGCCCTTTCGTGGTGGTCATTGACAGCGCGGAACAGCAGCCCTACACATTCCAAAACCTGCGTGCAGACGCCGATAAAAAAAACAGGCTACTGATCGTCGATATTGAATGGCGTTGCCTCCAAAGGTATCCGAATTCGCTGGGTGATTACAGCTTTACGTCGCCCACGATTTGCGGAATCGGCCGCTGCCACGTCGAGCGGAAGTCGATGGAAGATGCTCACGGCACGATTCTTGGCTGGGACGGGCGGCGCGAACGGTTCGAGCGCGAGTTAGAAAATCTCTCCCGGCTTGATGCGGCGTTGGTGGTCGTCGAGTGTTCGCTCGAAACGTTATGCAGGCAAGCACCAACTCACAAGCAAACCGCCCAGCAAAACAGTAAGACGTTGCATCGCTCCATCATCGCGTTTCAGCAGGACTATTCGGTCCGCTGGCTCTTTTGCGATACGCGCAGGCTGGCCGAACAAACCACGTTCCGATTTTTCGAGAGGTACTGGCACAAGCAGCATGAAGCCGAGAAGCAAACGGCCAAGGAACTGGCCGCCGTTTCCACTGAAGATTTGTTGGCAGCACTTTAATTTTTCCACCCCAAACCCAAGGAAATCGATCATGCCGCGAACGAAAAAACAGCCAACCGAAACAACGCCGGAAGATCGCATGGAGCAAATTATTAGGGGTCCACAGATTGGATCGCATAACCCTGACGCCGAGGATGAGGACGAAGAAGATGAAGATGAAGACGAGGAGGAAGACGAGGAAGAATCTGATGATGCCTGGGACGAAGACGAGGAAGATGAAGATGAAGACGAAGACGACGAAGATGAAGACTGGGACAAAAATCAAACGATCGACGTGCTCACCGATCCCAACCAACCGAGCAGCTTCAGCCCCGGCAGCAAGCCCGCCAAATCGGAATCGGAACCGGTCAGCGAACATGATACGCTGAAAACAATTGCCGAAGCCGAACAAAAGTGCTCACTGACAGAGGCCCGCGTGAGCATCATGCGAGGAAACCTCAAGCGAATAAAAAAAGAATACGACGGCCACGTTATCACGCTTCGCAAACTCTGCGCGGCGCTGAAAAAAGACACCAATCGGCCGCTATTCAATCAGCCAAAAGCGGCGTCGGTGGCGGCGACAAGCATCGTCGATTTACCGACTTCTGATAATTCGATAATTTTCGATCCCCAGCAACCGGCGAGTGAGCCAACCAACGCCTGGCGGAGCGTACCGCTTGTTGAAATGCCGCTGGAAGGGATTAAAGGTCTCGGTCCCAAAAAAATTGAAACACTCGTTCGCGCCTGCCCCAACATGGGCGAGTTTGAAGACCTCCGCGGCGGCAAAGGACTGACCAGCCTGGAGGGAATCGGCTTGGCGCTCGCGAGCGAATTAGAGAACGCAATGATGACTTGGCTAACCAAAAATCGGGACGCGGCTGTTATTGCCGCGGCGCGCGGCGAGGCAATCCCCGCTGAATTTGAAACTATCAATGAACCGAGCGACGAGCCGGTCAGTTTAGATGACCTCTAATAATTTTCGGCTTGCAAAAATTTTCAGCACGACGCACTCCAAATGGATTTGGTTGAATGAGACCGAACCAGCCGAAATACGATTTATCTGCCGTGCGCACCGCGGCATCGGGCCAGTGGTCCGCGATTATTTCTCGCATTGCTGGCGTCTCCGCGGCGGTGCTGGATGGCAACCACCATCCTTGTCCCAAGTGCGGCGGCGATGATCGATTTAGGTTGATTGACGCCGCTGCCGGCGCCGCTCTCTGTAACCAATGCGCCAGGACGGGGATTGGCGACGGATTCGCCGCCCTCCAATGGCTGACCGGCAACTCATTCCCCGGCGTGTTAGCCGACGTCGCCGGGTATTTGGGCGTCTCACCCATCACTGGAGATTCTGGCAGCAACGGGAACGCACCCAAGGATCCCGCCCACCACCTGAAATTTCTCCGTTGGAACGATCTGTTGATCGCTCAGTGGTGCCTGTGGAAACAGCCGATCACGCCGGTGGCGATCCAAGCGATTGGCGGCCGCATTGCCCGTTACCGAGACAGATATACTGTCTTGGCGATCCCGGTTCACGGACCGCAACTCGCCGCGGCGGATCCCGTGGGCTGGGTTATTTACAATTTGTCGGGCGGAACGCTCCCTAAGTGGCCCCACAAAGCGGACGGCACGACCACCACGGAATGGGTGAAAATCAAACTCACCCATGGCAGTAAAGCCGGAATTATCGCCGACCTAGACCGACTTGCCGCGCGGGCCACCACCACGATTTGGAAGGTGGAGGGGCCTAGCGACCTGCTTGCGATGCTCACGCTGGCCGATCTACCGGCTGAAATTTGCCCTATTACCAATGCCAACGGTGCGGGTGAGAAGCCGGACGAATGGGTTGCCAGCCTGTTCGCGGGTAAAATTGCCCGTGTCTTACACGACGCGGACAAAGCCGGGGAAGATGGTGCCGCTGGCTGGATCGATCACCGCGGCCTGTTTCGCCCGGGCTGGGGGCAAGCAATCGCCGCGAAATCGACCGAGTGTAGGCATGTCAAATTGCCCTATCCGATCAAACCGGATCACGGGCAGGACCTCCGCGACTGGATAAATGAGGGAAAATCATACGCCGACCTATCGGCGCTGGCCGAGGCGGGAACGCTCATTGACGGCAACCGCGAAATCAAAGTGATTGAGGCGGCTGACGATCCGTATTATTTGGCCAAGTTAAATATTGAAAACTACAAGCGGATCGGGCGAACGCTCCGATTTTGGCGTGGTGAGTGGTATAAATTTGTCGGAACGCACTACAGGAAAATTAAAAAAGAGGAATTGGAAGCCAAATTATCGATGTTTGCTAAGTCCATTTTCGACGCGGCCAACATCGAAGAGCAGAAAAACACGAGCAAAGACAAGGGCGATGAGCCGCCTGTTTGCAAAAAGGTCACCACCACGCTCATCAATAATATGATACGCGCGACGGCCGCTCTGTCGCTTATTCCTGATTCCGTCGAGCCGAACACTTGGCTGGACCAAAACGCCGGCCAACGCGAACAGCGCCGCTATATCGCCATGCAAAATGGCATTCTGGATCTGGAACGGCTGCTGGCCGACAACGACGAGGACCAACTAAGCGATATTTTACTGGAGCATTCCCCCAACTGGTTCAGCACGGTTTGTCTCCCCTATGAATTTGCCCCGCACGCCGAATGCTCAATGTGGGATAAGTTTTTGGAACACAACCTGGAAATGGACCCCGAGCGGATCAAGCTGCTTCAGGAATGGGCTGGCTATTTATTGCTGCCAGACACTGGCCTGCAAAAATTTTTAGCTCTTCATGGTGAGGGGGCCAACGGCAAATCGGTTTTTATTGCCGGCCTGACCGCGATTCTCGGCAAGGAAAATTGTTCATTCGTCCAGCTTGAGCAGTTCGGCGGCCGCTTTGAAAAAACTGACATGCTGGGCAAGTTGGCTAATTTCTCTGCCGATACTGGCGAGCTGGACAAAGTTGCCGAGGGCTACCTCAAGTCGATGACCAGCGGCGACATGATGCACTTCGATCGCAAGAATATCGACGCAATCCAAGCCAAACCAACTGCCAGACTGATTATGGCATTCAATAATCCTCCGCGGTTCACCGACCGCTCCAGCGGCATCTATCGGCGGATGCTGCTGGTACCATGGCGAGTGCAAATTCAAGATGCGCACAAAATTTACGGCATGGATTCGGTGGAATACTGGTCCAGTAACAGTGAACTCCCCGGAATGTTGTGGTGGGCAATTCAAGGTTTGGCTCGCCTTCGCAGCCAACGCGGCTTCACAAAATCGACGGTCTGCGAAGAGGCGCTGGAGGAATATCGAACGGAAAGCAACCCGGCCCGCGCATTCCTGATTGAGAACGTTGAGGAGAAATTTGGATCGTTGATCCCCGCCTCATTACTCTATCGGCTTTACCGTAAGTGGGTAAACGAGCATGGCAACATGCCGCTGGGCGAACGCCAATTTGGTAAAGAAATAATTCGTGCTTTCAAGAATTGCAAGCGGTGGCGTTATGGGACACGGGAAAACCGATTTTGGGGCTACGATGGAATTGATTTTACGCAAATCGAAATTTGCGGAGAAAAAACCCGCGAACTGTTTTAATTTTTTCTGCCGGATGTTTTTTTTCGTTTGTTCTACAACTTGTTTTCGGCCGTGTCCTATGCGTGTCCCATTTATGTCCCATGTCACGGGACACCGAGATACCGTGTTTTACCGGCTCAAACACTCCGTGTCCTATGTGTCCCATGTATTTCATTAATCATTATATGTGAAGTGAATAAGAGAGAGAGGGGGGGGGTGTGCTCCTATGTAGAATGCAGTCGGTGGGAATTCATGGGACACGGGACACCGATTTTTTTGGAGATTGACGATCATGGGAATTTTGACGAATAAAAACTTGACAACTTCCAGCCACCAGCCAAAACCACTTACGGCCGATGACTGGGCAACGCGATCCGAAAAGCCAGGAGAGCCGGAAGAAAAAACCATTGAGATCCTTTGCGCGCCGGAAGGAAGTGAAAACGACCCCGACAATCTGACCGAAAAATTTTCCGCACTTCCAAAACCTTGGCCGTGCGAAAAATGCTCATGCCCCATTTTTTGGATCACCGTTTACGATTCGACTGGAGCCGATTTGCGATGCCAAGGGTGCGAGCCTATCCCGTCGCGTGGGTTAGTGCAATTGCGATTGTTCGTCCTGGACGATCCGCCTCGGTGGTGCGACTGGGACGCCGAACAGGCTCGACACGACTGCGAGAGAGGAAGTTTGTGTTGATTTGCTTACCGAAAATCTCTGCGGGGGACGTTGTTTTATCGAGGAAAATGCATGGTTCGCAACAAAAAATCAAGGAAGATCGCCGGTCCGAAAATCGGCCAACGGGAACCCATGGGAGAAATCACGATCAGCGAACCAACGGAAATTTTATTTCGCCGCTGCTCACTCGAATGGGAGCGGGGAAATTACTTTTTCGTAATGGACCTGCTGAAAAAAAACATTCCCAGTGCCTCGCCGCCGTTCACCCTGGAGGAATTTATGAGCACATCGTTGCAAACGATTTTGGATGAGCGGATTGCCAACGCTTTTGAAAAACGGGGAGTTTTCTTTGTACGCGACTTCGTGGAAGTCCGTAGCAGTGACCTATTGACGATTCCCGGTTTTTCACACGCCACCGTCAACGCGATCCGAACGACGCTCCAACTCCTCCACCAACGAGTGGTGGAATGAACCGCTGTTGACGAGTCGCCGAAAATAGCACAAGTTTTAGCGGTCATGGGATCAACGCTCACCACCGCCGAACTCGATTCGCCTCCACTGCAATCGTTCTTGTCGGGCGTCAAAGCTCGCCTGGCGGTCGTTCGCGCGATGTTGGAGGCACGGTCAGCGGAAGAAAAACCTGACTCCAACGCCGTGGTAGCGATCGGCGCCGTTGAGCTGCAAACTTTCATTGCCGACGCGGCGGATTTGCATCTCACTGGCGCGAGCAAGAAACTTTTGGTGACCTGGGCGGCCGCGGCTCTGATCGACACATTGGTGCCGCTGTTCCCGCTGGGGTGGTTCGCGCTGCTGGGATGGGTCATCCGGCCAGCCCTGCGGCAAGTGATGTACTGGCTGAGCGATGGCGCGATCGAGTTTTTTTACCGCGCGCAAAAAACGGCAACCGCGAAAGTGAGTGAGGCACCTTAGATGGACGCAACCGCATGGGCGATCATCGGCGGCGCGATTTTTGTGTTTGCTTTGGCAAATTACGAATGGTTGAGCGGGTTGGCCGTGGGTGTATCGCAGCCAAGTCTCCAGGATGCCCTGTCGAAGATTCACGCGGTAAATCCGACCAAGACGCCGCCGTTGCCAACGCCGCTGGCATCCGCTGGTGACGATGATTTTTTCGAGGCGGTCGGTCACGTTCGGGCGCTCGTAAAATATTTCGAGGGCGCCGGCAACGCGATTGGATCGAGCAAGGCGAACGAGTTGGGGCAGTTATTGTTCGCGCCGATCAAGCCGATCATGGTACCAGCCACGTCGGAGAAAATTTCGCTATGAATCCGCGAGTAATTATTTCCTTGCTGGCGGTCGGTCTGATTGGTTTCGCGATCTATCGCGCGAATCCCAAGCCGCAACCCGACGTGCCCGACAATGCGTTCACGCTCGCGCCCGCGTTCCGCACCAACGATAACCGTGCGGAAGCAGTCAAGCATGCGTTCACGTTCGCGGTGCTTTGCCGGTCATTGGCCAGCGGTATCGAATATGACGGGACGCGCAAGCCGAGTCCGCGGATCAACACGGGCGTACAGATTGACGATTTGCGCCGCGCGGTCCGAGAGTATTCTTTGAACGGCGTTAGCTTCGCGATCAAGTATCCGGGGCTTGCTTCGATGGTCGGCGAGTATCTCGACGCCAAGGTCGGTAAGGGCGGTGGTACGTTCGACGAGAGTAAGCGAAATGCGTGGGTGGCTGCGTTCCGTGCCTTGGGCGCGGCGAGCGAACTGGCGGCGAAAGCGGGGTAGCGATGCTCAAATGGAAAGTCGAGCCACGAGAAGGAAAGTTTGCTCTCGGGCTATTCGATCATGATTATCTCATCCAATATGAAGGCAAAGAAACGATTAACCAAGTGACTCATCGACAACGATTTCATATTTGGCTTTGGGCTTCGCGGCTGGTCGCCGATTTACTTTGTGCGCAGAATAATCGGGATCTGAAATTTAAGCAGTTGATGCAAGGCGGAGCATGATCAAAAATCAAAAACAATCCGCGTGGATCGGGATCGCCGTGGCGATCTCCCTGGGCGTGTTTGTTTATTTCACGCTGCGATGGTTATTCGCGCCGGTTAACAAACCGCAGAATGGTCCCGCGGTCCCGCAGCAAGCCGAGCAGCAATTGCGAGAGAACGGAGATCCCGATGCAAGCGGTTCGCTGCCGGAATTCTTCTCCGAGATTCGCGCGAAAAGAATCGACGGTGAGTGGCAGTTGGGCTACAAGCCCGACGCCGCTGGTACCGCCGCGTTTCTTGCCACGCTCGCCAAGCCGAACCTCGCACAAGCTGGCCCGGACCTGCTCGCTAAATCACAAGACCAAAAGCCGATCCTGCTTTATCGTGCCCTGCACGAAGCCTACGCGGCGACGCACAACGGTCGCGAATGGCGCGTCGGTCAACAGAAGATTGGCGATTGTGTTTCCTGGGGCTGGGCTCACGGTGCCGACATTCACTTGGCGGTCATGTGGAAACTTGGACAGTCTGCCGAGTGGCAAGAGGCGGCAACCGAGAGTATTTATGGGGGATCGCGAGTCGAGTCGCGCGGTGCAACTCGTGGCGGCTACAGCGATGGCTCATACGGCGGCGCTGCGGCCAGGTGGGTCAAAGATTGGGGGATCGTTTTTCGCCGCGACTATTCTGAGCAGAAAATTGACCTGACAACGTACAGTGGCGAACGGGCTAAATCATGGGGCAACTTCGGCAACGGCGGCGAAAATGATGAGGGAAAATTCGATGCGGTAGCCAAAAAACACCCAGTTCGTTCGGTTGCCGTGGTCCGCGATTTCAGGGAAGCGGCTGCGGCAATCCAAGCTGGCTATCCAGTGCCGGTTTGCAGTGGGCAAGGGTTTACATCTTCACGCGATAAAGATGGTTTTGCGGCGGCGAGAGGCTCGTGGGCACACTGCATGTGCTTTATCGGCGTGCGATTCGACCGGCCGGGATTGCTGTGCCTGAATAGCTGGGGGCCAAGCTGGGTCAGTGGTGACAAGTGGCCTGCCGATCAGCCGGATGGATCATTCTGGGTTGATGAAGCGACGGCCACAAGAATGCTCAGGGGCGGCGACTCGTTCGCGGTAAGTGGCTATGAAGGTTTTCCGTATCGAGACTTGGCGAATGGTGATTGGGTGGTGACCGAGCCGCACGAAGTCAAACAATTTGCGGGCCGAATTCGGAATCGAGAGCAGTTTGTTTTGGCACCACGATGATTGGCCAGCGATGTTTATACGGGCGAGTAACCTCAAACCAAAAAACCCATGAACATGAAATTCCGCGAATACTTTTTCATCGCCCTGATCGTCGCCGGCGTCTGCTGGTTTATGACGCCAAATCATAACGCCGGACCGTCGCCCGAAAACCAACATCCGATTGCTACGAGAATTGTCAAGCTCGCCAAGTGGCTGGGCTGGGCGGCGTTGTTCGCTGACTCAACCCCGCCCACGCCGATCATGGATGAGCCGCCGCCTATGGACACCGATTCGATGCCGCTGGAGGTCGTGAACGAAGAACCGAAGCGGGAAACGATTGACGGGGTGGTACAGATACAGAATCGAGAAGGGTGGTAAATTGTAAGATTTTTTGTACTACAACAAATTCATTTTCACCGAGGACAAAATGCAAATCACACTCAACCTCCGTTTCATTTTAATCGCCGCGATAGTCGCAATCGGGCTATTTTTCTTCACCCGTACCCACCAAACCGAAGCAGTCGCCGCAGCGGCAATACTCGATTACGAGCAAGCCAAGACCGATGCGGCGATGATGCTGGCCTATTGCGCTTTTGTGACTCCGGACGTTGTGCCACCAGTACCGGCACCGCAGCTCGTTCCCATGCCGGATAGTAATCCCGCAACTCCCGCGGTGCCGATCAAGCCCAAACACCTGGGTATGCCGACGCTCGTACCCGATGACGGGACCACGTTCACCATTCCCATTCTGGCCAGCATGATGGTGCAGGATTGTCCTGGCGGCGTTTGCCCAATTGCGAAACGACCGGTCCCGGCTTCTTCTGCGAATCTCCTCCCGCACTCCCCCAAAGCCGGGGCCGGTTTTACTACACGAAACAGTCCCCTCCGGAAAGGCGTCGGTGTAGTCGGCAAGTTGATTGGTAAAATTGTTCACTTTCGACAGAATCGCAAAGTGGCGAGGCAGAAGCGGCGCGGTCGCTAACGAAATTTCTCGTTGTGCGTACACCGAAGACTATCGGTGGCCATGATGGCCCCGCCGGCGGAATAGACCCGAAAGCGATCCGATGAATGGCCGTCAAAAAAACCACAACCACGAAAAGCAAGCGACCTCGCGGAAGGCCAAAAGGCACGCGCAAGTTTGACGATCCGTTGAACTGCGGAAAGCTTTTCCAGTTGCTGGAATTCGGCTGCTCATTTGAAATCGCGTGCAAGGCGCTGGGAATCGCCAATAACACGCTACTGAACGCTCGCAAGTCGAATCTAAAGTTCAATGAAAAAGTCGAAACGTCCAAGGCCAAAGGAATAGCGAACCTTACCACGTCAGTTTACAAAGCCGGATTGAAAAATGCCAAAATCGCGATCCGGATGCTCGAAACCCTCGAGCCGAAACGCTGGGCGGAACGACCGTCCGGTTTTATCGCTCCCGAAGACTTTGCCGACGAGTGTCTGAAAAATGTTGAGCGAACGCTGGCCGTGCTGCCGGCGGAATATCACGAAATCGTTCGCCAGTACGCGACGGAATTTACGATCAATCTGACGGCAGGAGCGATGGAGCGGCAGCAAGTCAGTTTTGAGTTTAATCGCATAACCGAACACGTTGCCGATGCGAATCCCAATCCAGTAATCGAACCGGTAGTCGAGCTGGAAACTAATCCACCCGAGCCAATTGAGTCAAAAAATGAATACGAATCAGCGCCCCCTGAAAGCTCTGGGTGACATTCCCGTCACGGCGGTCAGTGGGTCAACGGCGCTGTCAACGCTAGTGGCCACGGGAACCAAACGAGTCACACTCCAGGCCCGAGGCGGCGCTCTGCATATCCGTACCGATGATACCACGGCTGCGGCTGGAACGTCAGCACTCACGCTAGCGGACGGCGCAACGTGGGATTGCTTCTGCGAAGATCTGACCAAAGTCAAAATCATCGGCACCAATGTTTCCGGAATCTGCTACGGCTAAAAATGCCCACCACCCTTCAACGTGTAATCGCCAGAATGCGGCGTGCGCCAGTTTGCCGGCCGGTGCCGACTAGCTGCAAAGCCAAAGCGGACACGTTCACTGCTTTTCGGCCAGGGCATGAATATTGGTTTCATAAACCGCACCCACGGCAAGCATTCGCTCTTTCGTTGGACGCGGAAGAATTATTTTTCGGCGGCGCGGCGGGCGGCGGCAAGTCCGATTGGATTTTAATGGAGGCGCTGAAATACGTTCACGTTCCCGGTTACGCGGCGTTAATTCTCCGCAAAAATTACACGCTGCTATCGAAGGCTGGGGCGATCATGGATCGCGCGCGGCAGTGGCTGCACGGCACCGATGCAAAATGGAACGCCCAGTTAAAGCGATTTACGTTCCCTAGCGGAGCGATTTTGGAATTCGGATTTATTGAGCATCCGTCGGATTGGATGAATTTCCAATCGACCGAATACCAATTTATCGGCTGGGATGAATTGACTGAATTTGCGTTGGCGATCGGCGCAGAAAACAATCCGTTTCTCTGTTTGCGGCGGTCTTTGCGGGCCAATAAATCAGTAAACATTCCGCTCCGAATTCGGGCGGCTAGCAATCCCGGCAACACGGGCCATGCTTTCGTCAAGGATCGATTTATTACCGATGGCGATGCCGATAACGCAAGCGGCGTGGTCAGAAAAGAGGGCCGCGTTTATGTGAAAAGTTATCTCCGCGATAATTTTGCCATGAACGCCGATGAGTACGAAAAAAATCTAGCCCACTTGCCGCCAGTCACTCGTGCGAGGCTGCTTGGCGGCGACTGGGACGCCAGTGAAAATCTCCAAATTCCCGGCGAGTGGATTCGCCATTTTCGGGCCACGGATGGTCTTTTACATCAACTCACGACAACGGCCGGACTTGAGTGGAACGTGGCCGAATCGCGATGCAAGCGGTTCGCCACTATCGACACGGCCGGCACGTCGAAAGAGAAGGCCGAAGAGCGGAAGGGCAAACCGCCAAGCTGGTCGGTTGTCGGAATTTGGGACTATGATCGCTCGCATGACACGCTGTTTTTAAGGCACGTTTACCGCGAACGAGTTAGCTGGGGCGAGTTAAAAGCGGCCGTGCCGAACGTGTTGCGGCAGTGGAATTGTAAGCGGGCGAAAATCGAAAACGCCCACCTCGGCCAAGCCCTGGCGGAAGAACTGCGAGGCTTTGAGATCGAGCTAGTCGGCCCGAGCCTGCCCGGCATGAGCGACGGCTGGCGCGGGGCCAAATTGGAACGGGCGATTTGTTCCGGTTTTCTATCGCGACTGGAAGCGGGAAAAATTCTGATCCCCGAACGAACTGCCGCACGCTGGGTGGATCAATACGTTGCGGAACTGATCGCGTGGGGCGGAACGTCCGACGAGCAGGTCGATCAAATCGACGTATCGGGCTACGCTTCCCACGAGGCGAGCAAACATGAATCAGCATGGGGCGGAGTGATAAAATAAATGTCCAAGAAACCCAAAAGCGAAGAAGAGGAACCAGCCATGCCTGCTGTTGCGAGTAAACCGGAAATTTCCGCTGTTGACGATCCGCTAATTTCGCTTTCCGAAGTTAGTCGAATGTGCAATAAATCGGTCACCACCATTAAGCGATGGTGCAACGATGGTCTGTTGCGATTTCGCCGAATGCCGAGCGGATTATTTGTCATTCGCACGTCCGAAGTCGAAAAATTTATTGGAGGCTCCGGCCTCAAGGACTAATTCAAAATGGCAACGCTCAATTGGCTCAGTCGTGCGCTCGCTCGCGCGAAAGTAATGACGTTCACGCCGGCGAACGTAAATATCGGCAACACGTTTTCCGTAACGTGCAACGGGAAGTCGATCACGTTTACCGCGACGGTCGCAACCGTAGCCAACGTTACGGCCGGACTGGTGGCGCTGTTGAGTGTTTCCACGATCCCCGAATTCACCGAAATGACGTGGGTGGACAGCGCCACCACGATCACGGCGACGGCGGCAACCGCGGGCAGCGATCGGATTTTTACCTCGTCGGCGACTGGGGGAACGGCTACGCTGACCACGGCAACCACTACCGCAGCCACTGGCCCGAACCATTGGGATGATGTGAACAACTGGGACACCGGCGCGATTCCGGTAAGTGCAGACACGGTGAATATCGACTTGCGCCGCGGTGGAATTTATCACGGTCTGGATCAAAGCGCCGTCACATTGGCGGCGATGCGAATTTACTCGCCGGAAAATACTTCCAACGGGATTGGTCTGCCGGATATTAACGCTTCGAGTTACACCGAATACCGCGAGCGAACGCTGAAGATCAGCGTCACGACGCTGGAAGTCAACGCATTGAGCGGCCGAATTCGGATCAACACAGGAACCGCGGCCGCGACCGCCACGATCGTCAACAGCGGCAGCGGTTCGGAAACTGGCGTTCCTGCCGTGCTGCTGAGCGGTTCGCACGCGAGCAATGTCTATCATTGCCAGGCGGGGTCTATCGGCTTGGCGTTTTTCGATTACGAAACACTTCAAGCGGCGACGGTGAACGTGAACCCGCTGGCGTCGGTGGTCACCGGCCAAGGGGCAACAATTGCCACGATGAACAACAAGGGGAACGTAATCGGCGATGCGACGTTGACCACCTACAATCAGTACGATCGCGCGCAGGGAACGCTCAGCGGGGCGTTCAATCCGACCACGATCAACCACCGTGGCGGACAACTCGATTATCGAATTCGCGGAACGGCGACGAACCTAACGCTGGCGTCAAACCTGGATCTGAGCAACGACCAGACTGCGAAGACGTTTACCAATGTCACGCTGTACCCCGGTGCGGAAATTAACGATCCAGGCGACGTTGCGACGTTTAGTAACGGCGTGCAAATGGACCCGACTGCCACGCGATTGACGGCCGCCTAGCAACTATTCCGCTCTCCAAATTTAACATTCTTAACATTCTTAACATTCTTAACGCAAAATTTTTGACGAGTTTTCGTGTTTGTGTTCTATCTCAAACGCATGACACAATTCGTCAAGTCCATTTTGAAGGTCGGTAAGTACCACTCTCCTGACGGGGTGGTGGAAGTCACGCGCGATCGGCTGAAGCATTGGGAATCCGGGTTTCTGAATCTCAGCAATTCCGGTTATGCGATTCCAATTGATTGGAATCATGCCGAAGACCTCTCCGAGGCCGCGCCGGTCCTAAAAAAAGACCGCTCCGCCGCGAACACTGTCGGCAATTTGTCCGGTTTCCGCGTCTCCGATGATGGCGAAAGCGCCGAAATCACGCTGGACGTATCTGATCGCCGCGGCGCCGAGCAGGCCGATTCTAACCGCGTTTTTGTCTCTCCGGTAATTTTTCCCGAGTGGAAAGACGGCTCTGGCCGGATCCACAAGGACGTGATCACCCACGTCGATTTCGTGAATCACCCGGTCGATTACACACAATCGCCATTCCGAAAAATTGATTCGACTCCCGTTGTCGCGTGCGCGATCCGGATGGGGCTTTCCAAACCTTTTGCCATGAGTGCCGAAATGGGCGACGAAGACGAAGAAAAAACATCGGATGCCATGGCCGAAGCAACCGAGACCGTACCCGATCCCGTCGATCCCCGCGTGACGGCATTGATTTCCGCACTGGCCGATATGGGAATCAATCTTCCCGCGATGCCCGCTGCGGCTACACCCGACGACCTGATTAACGCATTGCACGATGCGTTGGTTGCTGGCGGACCCCAAGACGAGACCGCCGAAGTCAATGGCGGCACCGAAGGGCCGAAAATGGCAACCACCGATCCCGGCTACGCGGCGATGAGCCTGCGAGCCAAGCAGTCGACCGACTATGCGAGCAAATTGCACCGCAAGTCGATTATTACGCGGCTCGATGCGCTGCTCAAAGACGGGAAATGCACGCCCGCCGAACACAACGATCAAAAAACCCGCGTTGAAGCGGTTCGGTTGTCGCTTGACAAAAACGGTGATCCGCTCAATACGCCGGCGGAAGATTGGATCGCCTGCCGCGAGCCGCTTCCCAAGGGTGCGCTGTGGTCGAGCGTTCAACGGACCCGCATGGGCCTGACCGTTCCCGATCCAAAGACCGGCGACGCGACGGCCGAGACGCCCGAATCAGCCGAAAAAATTGCCGACGAGGTTTACAAAAAGAAGTAAATCCGGCGGCGGTTTTAGTCTCCCCATTTCCGATAAAGAATTTTCCCAAGCCCATTTTTTGCGTGGTGAACTATGTCAAGTTACGGTGGATTCGGCGTGCCCGGCATGGGCGGCATTTCCAGCACTTACGAAAACGAAGTTCTTTGGGGCGGCGACGAATCGAAGGGACTTGCGCTGTTCAAAAGCGCGGTCTATTCCAGCACGATTCGCGATGCCGGCAACACGCCCACCACGGTCATTCGGCCGGGGCTGATCGTCGGTAACATCACGGCCACCGGCAAGTTGGCCGAGTGGAATGCCGACTTGGCCGACGGCACGCAAGATATTGCGGGCATTTTGGTCAATGAAATTCGCGCCACCGATTGGGACGGCGTGGCCGTTGACCGTGTGTATCGCACACTAGTTCGCGGGCCAATCAAAGCCAAATCGCTGCTGATCGAAGGGGCGGCGTTTGTCGGACACCTTCACGAATATCAGGCACGTCGCCAGTTGCAGGGCGCTGATTTCCTCTTCGATGACGATCCGTTCGGCTACAAGGGCGGCTCAGGCGGACGATTCCGCAGCGTGGCCGTAAATACGACCGTTTCGGCCAACGACAACGGCACGACTTTTTTAGCCACGGCCGCGACTGTCTTCACGCTGCCCACGATCATGCCTGGATTGGAATTTGATTTCATTAATACGGCCGCCACAAATATGAGCGTTGCCTCCAGCGAAGGTGACAATGTGATTGTCGGCAACGACGCGAGCGCGGATAGCGTGGCGTTTGCTACGGGCGGTCAATTGATCGGCGCGCGGCTGCGAGTCAAGTCGCTTTATGTCGGCACGGCGCTGAAATGGGTTTTGGAAACCCCACTTCCCGCATTCGGCACAGGCACCACCGGCGCGCTCGCGTACGCGCTCGCCACCTAATTTTCGCTCGCTCGCCGTTCACTTAGCTTTTTTCTCATTCACGTTTTGGAGCGCCGACAATGGCAAGTATTCATGATATCCTTCGGCCGATTACCTTAACCAAGGTTATCAGCCGAGTTGCCGCCACAACCGACACGCTCCTTATGTGGATGGGAATGCAAACGGGCGGTCGAAATGAAGTGTCGATGGGGCACGGCCGCGAAGGTTCGTACAACGTTTACAACCACGTTCGCAAAATCGCCAGTGGTCGCGGGCCTGGCACCGCCGCCGGACGCCGCTCGCGGAACGCAATCGGCCGCGTACCGTTCGTTTATCCTCGGATGCATGATTCCGTGGGTCTGTTGGCGGAAGAGTTGCACAACTTTTCCAAGATTGACGATCCGCGGACGCGCGACGAAGCCGGAACGACTTATGTGCGGATGCAAACCAAATCGCTGGCGCAAGCGGGCGGCAACTGGCGAACCGCGATGGTGGTCGGGATGCTCCGCGATTCGCTCTACATCGTGCCGGACGGCGACACATGGTATCCCAGCTACACCGATCCGGGCGGCGCGATTCGCGTGAATTTTCAAATGCCGGCCGGAAACAAAACTCAACTCAACATGCTGGCGGCCGGGAATATCATCGATGCTAGTTGGCTGACTGCTTCGACCAACATCCCGTTGCACTTGGCGAAAATTCAAGCGGCCACGGCGCAGCTTAACGGCGGTATGATAACCGACATCATCGTTTCGTCAATCGTCTGGTCCTATATTATTCAGAACGATTACATCCAGGGCTACGCGGGAACGTCGAATTCGCCTTTCACCACTTGGGCGCGCGAAGTCGGTCAAGGCCCGGACGGTTCGCCGTTGACCGAACAGGTCGGCACGATTGTCGCCGCGCCCGGCGTCACGTTCCATATCACCGATTCCGGCCTGGAGGTCGGCGCGCCCGGCTCCGAAGCGTTCAGTAAACACGTTCCCGACACTGCGGCCGTGTTTATGTGCTCGCCGCGCAACCCGGACCTCTACTCGATGTATCTCGGATCGGAACCGATTTCCGAGCGCGACGGCGGACCCAAGAACGTCAAGACGGGTTTCGCTGCGTGGTCGAACGAGTCCGCCAATCCGACCGTGACCAATGTGTTTGTTTTGGACAACGCAATTCCCGTCAATCATATCCCAAACTCAATCGCTTACGGAACCGTGGTGTTCTAAATCGTGTCGCCGTGGCTGGCGGTTACTTGGGGGCGGAGAGGGCTGAGCCTTCTCCGCCTTTTTTACGGAGTGAGCAATGTCCGCCTACTGCATGACCGCCGATATGAGCCGGCTGTTCGCATCGTACGGCGTCACGGCGTTCGCCGATCACGACGAAAGCGGGACCGCCGATACGGGAGTGACCGACGATTGCATCAGCCAGGCGAGCGAAGAAATCGACATGTACGCGCTCCAGCTTTATGCGGCTGCTTCGCTAGCCACGTCCGCGTTAATCAATCGCTGGGCGACGGTCATGGCGGTTTACTTTCTCTGCATGCGACGCGGGAATGGGATTCCGGAGAGCATTGCGGCCGAGTTTGATCGAATCATGGCGATGCTGCTCAAGGTGGCGGACGGCACGCTGAAACTCCCCGGCGTTGCGATGGATGGCGATTTGCGACCCAGCTTTTCCAACTTGAAAGTTGATCGACGTTACCGAGACTCGCGAATCCGCGTGCGACGGTCCGTTTCGACCGATGCTCCTAGTGTTCTATCCCAAGATTTTGCAACCGACCCGCCGACGTACGAGTGAGCCGAGCCGTCATCCAATACCGGGGTACTGTCGAGCAAGCCAAGAGCGTTGCGCGGGAACTCGTGCGAATTTTGGCCGGTGCCGCGAGCGACAATTTCAATGTGGCGGAAGGCGTTTACTTATCGATCGGTTTCGCGGCACTGTCGGATATTAAAGCCGATTTCATCAAAAAATCACGCGGTCAAACGGGCGAAGACGGCGTAAAGTGGCCGCCGCTGAGCCGGAAATATCTCGCGTACGGGCGGCGATTCGGTAAAGGTGAGCAGAGCAAGTTGAAGGGCGCCGCGGGACTCGGGCGCGGACACCGCTATGCACCTGGCGGAAATACCGGACTGCTGAGCAAGGATCAGCTCAAGCAGTGGAACGCGATTTATGCCAAGCGGTTTGCCCGGCTTTCCCTGAGCATGGATTTAGCCGCGGCGAAGGGACGTGCCGCGGCGTTCGCCTGGGCCATTCTGAAAAAGCAAGGTGCCAAAACCAAGTTGGAAGTGTTCGGAAACCGCACGGTCGAAATTCTCCGCGACACGTCGGTTTTGCTCAATTCACTCAGCCCCGGTCGGCTAAACGGTGCAAATTATCAGAAGCCGACCAGCACTGGCGGCGAACAGCAAATCATGGAGACATTCAGCGGCGGGGTAATTGTCGGAACCAACGTGCCGTATGCCGGCACGCACAACTATGGCGATAAAAGTCGCGGGATCCCGGCGCGAACATTTTTGCCGGACCCGGTGCCGCAAGTTTGGCTTGACCGCTGGAGCGAAGTCGCCGCAGAAGCCGTGTGGGCGGCCGCCAAGATCGCTTACGGGGTGAGCGCATGACGGGCGGCGAAACAGCATTGCTCCGCGCGGTGCGGACCCGGTTGCAAGCGGCCCTGACCGGCAGCGCGTACGAAGTGAATATTGAAATCGATGAACAAGGCCCGGCAACAGCGGCTCAAAAGTATGTGGCAATCGTGCCGGGCGGATTTTCGCCGGGATCGTACCACAACCCGAGCGGCGGAATTTACGATTTCAAATACGCGGTCGATGTTTTTGTCGTGATGCGGATTACCAACGTGCCGCGCGATCGCGAGCGCGATGCGTTCATGTTTTTCTTGGAAAGCGTGTCGAGCATTTGCGAAGCCGTTATCGTCGCGCTCGATTACCGTTACGACGTGACCGACACGGCAAACGTATTGCTGGCGGCTGAGCAGCCCGGAACGCTGGGATTCATTCATCCGCTTGTGCTGCGGGACATTGACCCGAAGCCGCGCGTCGTGCCGGCCGAAGTGTTCGGAGCGGGCAAGGAAACTCGCGCGGGAATGTCCCGCCGGATCAGTTTCGGCAACGCCCATCGAGTCGTTTACAGAACGGCCAACTAATGCCAATCAAAATCGTACCGCCGAAAGATCGCACGCAAAAACAAGCGGTCCGCGCCTATTGCGTCAATCCCCAATGCTGGGAAGACGATTCCGGCGGGCGATTTGAATTCACCGTCGAGCATGGCGAAATCGCCTGCCCAAAATGCGGCGCGAACGAACCGCCGATGGTGGGCTTGTTGGTTTTGGTTCACATGCTTTTGCCGGACCAGAAGGGCCCGATCCGCGGGAGCGGCGGATTGCGGTACAAACTGGGCTGCGAACAAGCACGGGCTTACTTGGCGACGGAAACCAACTTGGAAGCGGCCACCGGCGACATTCAGGCGGCGAACTGCCCTGGTTGCCTCAAGGCGGCAGAGGCATTGGGGATCGAAATCAGCGGCAAGCAACTCGGCTCCGGCCATTTTAATTAGAGGTAATGACCATGGGTTTGATAGTTGGCCGATACACCGGAACCTGGAACACGCTGGCGATGGGCCAGACCAAAGAGGGTTTTCGCACGCAGCATCAGATTCTGAAAAAGCCCGTCATGGGCGATGCAGCCGCGCAGGCCCGCCAAGATGCGGTTTACCAGGGGATGAATCTGGAAATTAGTTGCGTGCTTCTTGAATACGACGGAGCGGCAATCGCTACGATCATGTGGCCAAATGGCGGAACCAAGTGGACGCTAGGCACGGTTGGATTGCTCGACGCGAGCGGTGCGAGTCCGTTGGCCAAGCAAATGATTTTCACGCGAGCGTCGGCCAGCACGACGGCCGTTCCGGCCACGCTGACGTTCCCACTTACCGCACTGAAGGAAGGTTTCCCGGTCGATTTGCTTTACTATCCCGACGTGCGAGAAGTGCCACTGCTGTTGGTGGCTTATCCGAACGGTTCTGGTCAGTACGCGACCGAAACTTAGCTTTTAGTTTTCCATGTCCGCCCAGCTACGAATTGAAATTGCCGAGACGCAATCCGGCGGCGGGAGAAGTCCCGCTAGTCCGGGTGGCGGCGCGCAGCAACCTGGGCCAGCTACGCCGGGATCAAACGCGCCCAAAGCTCCCGTCGGCCCGGAAGCCAATAAGTCAAAGCCGGGCGAAACTCCCGATAAATTAAAATCTGTTTTGGGACTCGCCAAAGAAGTTGGACTCGACCAAGTTTCCGGATTGATTTCGCGGGTCACGCGAATTTTCGATGCCACGCTGAATGCCGTGAAAGGGTTTCGCGTTCCGGCAACGGCTGCGGTTGGCGGTGCGGCTGCTGCCTCCGGCGCGGTGGCGGCTGTTGGACCGAGTGTTGCTGGCGGGGCTGCTGCTGCGGCCGGTGGCGCGGCTGCCGGTGGTGCAGCGGCAGGTGCTGGCGGCGCGGCTGCCGGTGGTGCAGCGGCAACGGGCGTGATGGCCGGATTAGCGGCAGCGTTGGGACCGGTCGGCATTACAGTTGCCGCGCTGGCTGCTGCTGCGGTGGCCACAACCATCGCGTTCAAATTGCTTTCATCGGCGGTGAAATCGCAAGCCGAATCGCTTGCTCAATATTCCCCGGAACTCTCAATTGCCCAGGCGATTGGCGAGATCCGCGATATGCAATCCGAGATGCGCCGCGCCGAAGAAGTCGGACCGGGATTGGCCCGCATGTACGATCAAATCAGCCGATTTGAAAATGCGTTTTACGATATTGGAACGAGCCTCTTAAAGGTGGTGGTGAAAATTTTTGAAAAGCTGGAACCGTTTATTGAATTTATCAATGATACGATGGAACTGATTGCGGCTTCAATTGATTTCATGGTCGATTCGCTTTCCGTGATTGCTAATGCCATGACCGGGCACCTCCCGTCAGCCATGGAAGGCATAAAGGAAATGAACGAATCGCTAGAGCGTATCGGCAAGGCACTTAAAGGCTTCTTTGAGAAAAACCAAGACCTAGACAACTTTAATGATCCGTTCCTTGGCGAGCTTCACAACCTGTTTATTGGTATGGGCGGAAAAGGACACGACATCTTTAAGCCTGCGAAGTTGGGGGCATAACCAATGGCACTAACCACCATCGGCATTGGCGACGGCGAATTTTCGTACAACGGAATTTCGTTTCCCGGCGCGAACAACATCAAGGCCAAAATTGTTCCGGTGCGGGATGAAGCGAATCGCGTGGCGATCGGGCAAAAAGTCACGCTCACGGTTAGCGGAGTGCTTCAGTCAAACCCCGAGGCGGGCGTTCCGAACACAGATCTTGATGCATCGATACAAGACATTCGCCATAGACTAATGCAATCTGGCAAGCGTCTTGCATTTTCCGGTAAGGGATTGGGCAATATCGACAATTTCCGGATCGGCCGAGCGGACATTCAAAATGGACCGCATCCTGAATCATTCGACTGGGAACCCATTGGCGGAACGCGGGCTTGTTCGTTTGTCTATGTGATTTCAACGATTATTCCAATTGGCTGCGGATCGGCAAATGCTTCGCATGCCAACGGGGCATTTCAAGTCGGCATTGTCGCATTCAATTCCGAAATCGATTTTTCTTACAATGACGGGGGTTATTGCACGCGAACAATTGCGGGCTATTTGCAGATTTCACAAACCACGGACGGCAGTAAAGAGACATACGACATCGACAGCTACCGCGAGCAATTGCGCGTTCCAATTTTGCCGAACTTTTTGCGTAACCAAACATTCAACATTTCCTCCGACCGTTCGCGGATTACGTTCACAATCACCGACTCCGAAATCGAGTCGCGCAATGCCTATCCGGTCGGCGTGCGAAAAATCGAAGCCAATCACCGGGTGAGCTGGCAGCGCAGCAACAAGCAGGGAATGACGTTGCGGAATAATATTTCTGCGGAAATTGAATTATTGCCACTGCAACCCGCTGAAAAATCATTACTTATTTTTCTCGATATGATTTTTAATCGCATAACTTCCGCAAAGAAGAAAGGATACGGGATTTTGCTCGACAGTCTGGAGGTAAACGAGTCAATCTACTCAAGACAGTCTAGCTTTTCCGCTGGCTATCGTATCCTGCGCGGACTCAAGGATTTTCTTGACTCTGGCCTTTGGAAGCCGATGGGCGACGATTGGAATAGATGGAAAGTCAGCCTAGCCGCTGCTCGCGACGTGCGCGGCCATTCGCAACTTCGGTTTTCGCCCGACGAAGACGCGGTAATTTCACTTTGCGATCAGCGAGGCGTTTTATTTCACGACAATCTCAAGCCAGAGCCGACGCAAAAACCATCCAAGGCGCCCAAGATCGAAAACGAAAAACCGCCCGAAAAATACAGCTATCTCGAATACGAACAGACAATCGTTCCGGAACTGGTAACGCCGACCTACCGTCAGCGAACGCTACAAGCGCCGTATCCCAACGCGCCGCAAGGTTCGATCGACATGCTGGAAAAGGCATTCAATCTCGGTACCGGCAGCGGAACGCCCGACACGATCCAGCAGAGCGGGCGAACGTCGGTGAACGTGACTCTTAAAGGCCGAGCGGTCCGGGCGGGCTATGATGTTCCCCGACCGAAGCTGGAAAAATTCGGCAACCAGGTGCCCGTTGAAACCGATGCAATTTTTCAATCCGGCATTCTGGCCGTGGTTTTTGGCGTGCCCGTCCATGAAGCCCGCTGGCTCATCACTTACATGGTCCCCCAACTGCCGGGGACCGTGACCACCCCCCCTAACGTGGAGCAAAATCAGTGAGTACCGCCTTGCCACCAGTCGATCTACAGACTGGAACCCTCAAGTTCAACGTGGTCGATGACGCCACCGGCGAAAAAAAGCCGAGCGAAATCGACGTGCTCGTTCTCAAGCTGGCCTGCGAAGCACTCGAACGGATGCACAATCTGGAAGTTGCGGACAACAAATTCGTGCCAACGCCGGAATTTTTGTTTGGCCTCTCCGAAAAACTCAAAGACCTGGGCGTTCCCGATTGCACCCCCACGATGGCGTTCCAATTGTGGTGTGCGGCCGGGGCGCAGATTGAAACCCTAAAAAAAAATACCGAGACCTAGCCGACATTGCGTTTTGGTACGGCCTGGACCCCAGTGAAATGCCGCGAGGCAAAGTGATCGGTCTGCTGGGCAACCTGAACCGCGTCAAAGCCCAGCAGCGAATCCAAAACGGCTTGGTCGATCCGTGCGATTATCCGGAAACCTACCGAGCCTACATGGCTGCATTCGATGACGAAAATTTAGCTCGCGATGCCCAGTCGAGAGCGGCTCAAGCGTATGCGGAAAGAGCAACCCGTGACAAAAAATAACTTTCCCCCAGCGAAAACCAAACTGCCCAGCAAGCCGAAAACCAACGGCAAGCCCGCCGGCGGCAACTCCGCGCCGTTCCCGCCGGCCGACAATTCCGCGCCCGTGCCCGGTGCGGACGTTCCCGCCATTGGCATGACTAGCGCCGATCCGAAAATCGATAAGCAACTCCGCGGACTGCTGGGCCACGCCGAAACGTCGGGCTATAAACCGGTCAATTTCCAATACTTCCTGCGCCCGCGCGACTTGCCGCCGTTCACGTTCAATGTGATAGAAGCGATGCAATTCGAGCCGACGATCAAGCTTGGTCTGGCTGCTCGCGCGGCGCCGCTTTGCACGCCCGAATTCGCCTACAAGCAGGGAGAAAAATGGATCCCCGGCGTCCAGGCCGAAAACGAAGTGATTGCCGCATTCGTCGAGCGGCAGTTAATGAAAATCTGGAATCAGATCGACGTGCTGTTGGACGCCCAGAAATGGGGCTGGGCCGCGGCTGAAGTGACTTATGAACTAACCCACTTTGGCACCGTGGAAATCAAAGACTTGTATGCGAGGCACGCCCGCGACGTGCGAGTTATAAAACATGAGGGCCAGCCAGCCGGCGTGCGGTTCCTAAGCATCAAAGACACGGATCAGGGCCACGTCGATTCGTTTTTTCCGGATTGCATTTTTCACAACCATGTGGCCGGACCGGGCGAAGATTACGGCACGTCGATTTTGATCGGCGCGTATTCGCCCTGGGCGGATAAATGGCTGAGCGGCGGCGCGTTGGACGTGCGGCGACTGTTCATGCACAAAGATGCCTATGGCGGAGTGGATCTCGCTTACCCAGAAGGGACGATGACGATCGGGGATCGGGAAACTCCGAATCGTGACGTGGCCCGCGAGATTGTCGAGCAGCTTCAGGCTGGCGGCGTGACCACGCGGCCTAGCCGAATCGATCCGGCCACGGGCAAGCAAGTTTGGGAGCTAACCCGCGCGACGGTCCCGGCGAATCCGGCTCACATTTTGCAATACCCAAAAGATTTAGACGGCGAAATGCTCCGCGGGCTGGAAGTTCCCGACGATGTTTTGTCGGCAGACAATTCAGGCGCATGGGCGGGCAAGCAAGTCCCGATGGCGGCGTTTTATTGTTCACTCGACCGCTGGCTGAATTCGTTGGTGCGGGATGTTGTCCGCCAACTGCTTGTGCGATTGGTCCGGATGAATTTCGGCACCGGACGTTGGTTTGAAGTTTCGACCAAGCCGCTGGCGGTCCAGGCGATGGAGCAAATGAGCAAGTCCGGCTCGCCCAAGCCAGAGGGTGGCGGCGGTGGAAAATTCCAGCCGAACTTCGATGACGGCATGGGGGATGCTTCGCAAGGGAACGACCGCGACGGCGATGACGATGAATTGCTGGATGACGGCACGGACATGGAACGGGCCGTCGGCATGGGGCTATTGCAGGCCAGCAAAGTGGTTCGGGCGGCAAGCCGAGTTGTGCGCATGGGCGGGTTGGAAGGCAAGCACGTCTCCGAAGTTGGCGTAAGCGAATCCGCTGATGATCGGGAGTCCAAAAAGTGAAAGGCGCTTTGGACCGGATCATCGGCCGCGGCCTGATCGCCGGCGAAGCGATCGCCGGGGAATTTCTGCGCAAGCTCTCGCGTAAACTCCGCAAATCCGACCTGAATAATCCGGCCGCGGTACTGGCCGCTGTCCGGGCGGTCCTAGCCGAAATCGAACCGGCGTTTACGTCGATCATCGCCGCTCCCCAGCTTGCGGCGTGGGTGGTCGGCACCAAGCAAATCGCCGACGCACTCCCCGAATACACCCGGCGGCATCTGGCCCGCTGGGGAGAACCGCCCAGCCCGCCACGATTCACGTTCGGGGATTTATTTGAAGGGGACGGCCCGCCGATCATTCGATTCCCAAAAATCGAAGCGGCGGCGGACTTGATGCAACGCCGCGGTATTCTTCATCCCAGCGACTACTACAACGCTGGCGAGCAGATTCGGGCCAACGCGTTCACCATGAGCGGGAACGTAACCGACGATATTCTTCGCCGCGTACAAGGCGTGTTGGAAACCCAGGTCCGCGACGGGGCGAGTCTGACCGGCTTTCGCGAGGCGATGGAAGGAGATTTAGAAAAGTCAGCTCTCGGTCCGGCTCACTTGGAAACCGTCTTTCGCGCGAATGTCCAAACGGCTTACGCCGACGGCCATGAAGCGCTGGCCAGCAATCCGGTTGTCGCGGCCGTTTTTCCCTACCAGGAATACTACGCGACTCACGATGCGCGGACGCGGCCAGAGCATTTGGCGCTGGAAAAACTTGGCCTGAACGGCACTGGTGTCTATCGTCGCGACGATCCGTTTTGGGAAGCGTTTACGCCGCCGTGGGGATTCAATTGCCGCTGCGCCGTGAATCTTTTGACGATCCGCGCCGCGGCTGATCGGGGCGTGAAAGAGGCGCAACTCTGGCTCCGAACTGGCCGCGAACCGGTTCGGCCTGGGTGGCGAATCTCCGTGATACCCTTCCGACCGCAACCGGGATGGGGCGGGCGGCGAAAGTTGGTGGCCGCATGACCACGGTCACACGCTATCCGCTGGTTGACGGCCGCGCGTGCCTGGATCCGCAACCGCTCCGCGAGGACTTGGCCCGCTACGGCGGCGGATTCGTCAATTTCGATGGGCTGGCCAATTCGATTGAATGTCCGCGCGGGCGAGCAGCGGGCAACGCTTGGTTTTTGATGAGCCGTGCGAACGCCGACGCGGTGCCGAAAAACGCGGCGGTCAATCTCGCCTGGCAGGCCGAAACGACCGAGACTTTTGCCAATTACTGGTTGGTCAAAGCGATTGCCGTGACGCCCGGCTTGGGGACCGATCAAGCGTATTTGGTTCATTTCAAAGACGTGCGCGCCGTCTTGGAAATGTCGGCGGTCAATAAACGATACAACTACGAAAAGCCCCTGCCGTTCGCGCTGGCCGATGCAAGGCTGGCGGAAAAATTTTATTCCGATTCATTGAACGCCGGTGCCTTGTGGACCTGGGCGACGGCGTTTGCCAATCTCTGGACGTTGCTTCCCGGTGCGGCCGGAGCGGCACCCACGTTGCCGGTCACTCCCGCAAGTTCGCCGCGCAATTTGGCGTTCACCGGCGACTCGGCTTGGGGAGCGGTTTGCGAATTCTTAGCCAGGATCGGCTACGAAATCGGGTTCAATCCGCGAACCGGCGCGATCACCGTCATTGATATGACGAACCACAACGACGGCACCGTTAACGGACTGTCGGATAATCGGGCGTTCGATGCGTTCCCGTTGGCCGGGATCAATGCGGCCAACGAACCGGCAAATTTCCAGATTCAGTTCCCGAAAATCACGCCGACCAACATGGCGGACGATCCGCCGAAAACTTATGACGTGGCGAGCGGGGCGAGCGGCGCAGCCAGCGGCACAAAATCGCCCGTGTGGGATTCGATGCCCGCGCGGTACTGCCCGAACCAAACCTTAAATAACGATGCTGCGCTTAACTCCCGCGCGACCGAACTGGGCGGTTATTTGGCGGGCTGGTACGGCAACGCGACCTACGATCGGTTGATCGTTTACAACGGCATTCGCCGCGTGCAACCAACGAGCCGCGTGGCTCGGATCGTGTGGCGCGACTACGGCGACGGGGCCGGGGCGATGACCGAAATTTACAACGGCGGTTCGATGCCGCCGATCATGCCGCCGGAAGCAAGCGAACCGCCGAAGTTGTGCCGGTTCGAGCTAACTGCGGCTTTGACCGCAGGCGGATCGGCCGCGGCCAAAGCCCTTGAGTGGGTGGCCTCAACATCATTGTGGACGATTGGCGCCTGTGCGCTTACGGTTTACGATTCGATTGGCAGCGTTACAGCGACGTTGCCAATCGGCACAAAGGGCTTTGCCGCGTGGAATGACGACAGCGAAAAGTGGGAGATGGTTGGCGGCGCGGCCGGCGGTGGAAGCACACTCACCCGCTGTAAAGTTTATGATGACCAAATTGCAACTGACAGCACGGGAAGCGTGCAGCCGTGGGATCAAGCAACCACCGCATTCTTGACCGGTGCGGGTATGATTACGATCAGCACGCAAGATTGTCAGCCACTCTTTAAGAATCAAATTATTTGGATTGAGCGCAACACCGATGAGGGGACTTGGCAGGTTGTTGAAATCGAATACCGAGTTATCAAAGGAAAAGCGGTCGGGAACATTTCTAAAGGTGGACCGGGAACAATTCATCGATACGATTCGGCCGATGCGGAAATTGTGTTGGACATAAACGTAATCTCAAAATGCCATGCGATCAAAACCGGCGGATGGGTTTTTGCGGCATGGTCGGAAGGGGCTTGGGTCATTGTCGAAAGTGAAGCCGCTTGCGAAGCAACAATAACCGTCGTCACCTCAATATCTTTTGACTCCGCCACTTGCACGTTCACTTTTTGCACGAGGGATTTGTGTTTGCCCGAAGGCTCAACAGTTAGCGCGGAGGATTGCGGCGTACCAGCCGCCGAGTTTGTCGTGCAGTTTCCACGGATCGGCGGGCCCGACGCTCCGATTGTCGAATTATAGAAAAATCGGCTATAATTCAGATGTTCATTTTACCCAAAGGGAAGATACATGCTCACGCCACAACAACAAACGGCACTCCGAACTTTCGTCGCCGCCGATGCGGTGTTGTCCGCCATCCCGCAGAACTCCGACGGGGCTTACGCGCTTTCGGATGCGCTTAAGGTCATTCCCTCGCCCGCTTTCGTCGTGTGGAAAACGACCGTAAGCATCGAGGAAATCATGCGCAACGGAATGGACTGGGCGCGCGTCGACAACCTGAGCGTGGGCAAGGCGCGTATCTGGGATTGGATGGGCAGATTGGGATCGTTCGATGCCAGCCGCATTAACATTCGGGCTGGCATCGACGCGGCCTGGGTTGGCACTGCCGCCGACCTGGCTGTACGCGCGCAGGTTTACATTCACTGCAAGCGCCCAGCCAACATTCTGGAAAAGCTCTTCGCCACCGGCACGGGCAGCGATGCCAGCCCGGCGACGATGGCCGTCGAAGGCTCGATTCACGGATCACAACTCAAAGACGAAATGGGATGGTGATTTCATGGGCGTGGTAACAACGGAATATAGAGCCAGTGTCAATCTGACCGTCACGAACCTGAGCACGCTTGCCTCCTCGGGCGGCCTGCTTGCGGGCTGGACCAGTGGCACGCTCGACAACACGACGAACAAGGATTTGGACAATGTCATCTCCGCGAGATTTACTCTCGGAGCTGCGCCAACAGCGGGACAAATCCAAGTCTTTGCCTACGCGATGCTTGACGACTCGACGTGGCCGACCGGTGCATTCAGCGCGGGCACGGCGGGCACGGAGGGGACGGCGACGATTATTGATGACGAGCAAAAAAACGCGACGCTCGTGCTGCTCTGGTCCACTGCCACGGACACGGGAGCGAGCGAAGCACATAACATGCCACCGACATCCGTGCGAAAGGCATTCGGGTTCATGCCCCCGAAGTATGCCGTGTTCGTCACCCACAGTACGGTGCAGGCACTCGCATCGGCGCAAGTGACAAACAAGGGCATCGGAGAAAACGTGGCGTAAAATGGAACAATACTCATACCCCCATTTATGGCAAGGCTGCATTGGTGCTTGGTGCCCATCCGTCGATCGATCTCGCTCGACCATCCTGACGGATTTTAGCGGCATGAGGAACCACGGCGCGCTGCAGAACGCCCCGACCTGGCAACCAAGCCAGGGAAAAATTGCATTGAGATTCAACGGTACAAATCAATCCGGAACAGTCGCGATAAATCTTTCCAAGTTGGCGATCATCACCCTTTCCTACTGGGTATACGTGGTGTCGTACCCAGACAACGACAAGCTCCATTATGAATACACGCCCAATAGTAATGTGAACAACGGATTCATGATTAATCCGAACGACTACACACAGTTTAGTATTTATTTGGTAAAAGCTAGCTACACTTGGAATGGCGGGTACACGACAGCTAGACCAGCGATCGGTAAATGGAGTCATGTTCACATTGTCCTTAATCGACTCACGGGCACGGCGATGGGCGTGAAGCTGGCGATCAACGGGGCCAGCGTCACGATGACGCAGGCGCATAATAGTGATCTTAATAATAATTTCGACAACAGCAATTTGTATATCATGTCGCGCAACGCTGCTTCACTGTACGCATCTGATATTTTGGATGATGTTCGCATCTACGAGGGCGACAGAATGGGCTTGGCGGGATTGCTCGCACTCCGCCGTGGAATCGCCTATGAAACCGAACGGCCGCGACGCTACCGATCAGCATCGGGCCGACGAAGAAGAATCATCACCGGAGGGAACTGTTAAATGCAACTTCTCAAACAATCCACGGCGGCGACGATTTTGGTCGGCCCCGTGCTCGATGCGGCAGGCGCGGCAGTCACGACGGCCGTCGCTGGCAATTTTAACTTGACAAAAAATGGCACGACGGCCGCACTGACAAGCGAAACCGTGACACATTCGCACAACGGCCATTACACGATTGCAGCGACGACGGGCAACACGGACACGCTTGGCCGATTGACGGTCACCGCCAACAACGCCGCGCACGCCATGAGTTCGCACCGCTATAGCGTACTCACCGCCACGACGTTCGACGCGCTAATAACCAATGCCGCGAACGCCGCTGGCGGACTGCAAGACGTGCAGCGAATCGCCGGCACGACACAAACGGCAAGAGACATTGGGGCAAGCGTGCTGCTCAGCAGCGGCACGGGAGCGGGCCAGCTTAAGCTGGCCAGCGGCTACGTCGCCATGACCTGGGCGGACATTGCCGCGCCGACGACAGCCGTCGCACTCACGGGCACCACGATCGCCGCCACGCAAAAGGTGGACGTGGACACGATCAAAACGAATCCCGTCGTTAACGCGGGCACAATAACTTTTCCCACGACCGCGACGCTCGCCAGTACAACCAACATCACGGCGGGCACGATCGCAACCGTTACCACGCTGACCAACTTGCCGGCGATTCCAGCTAACTGGCTAACGTCCGCCGGCATCGCGGCCGCCGCGCTCAATGGCAAGGGCGACTGGAACACCACCACGCCGCCTAGCGTCGCGGCCATCGCCACTGCCGTCTGGCAAGATGCCACGGCTGGCGACTTCACGGTTGCCTCGTCAATTGGCCGAAGCCTTTACACCACGGGCGTTCTGCCGGGCGCGGCTGGCGGATTATTCATCGCGGGGACCAACGCGGCAACCGCCGTCACCACCAGCTTCACCACGACATTCACCGGCAACGTCACGGGATCAGTGGGCAGCGTCACGGGAAGCACCGCGCAAACGGGCGACAGCTTTGCCCGGCTTGGCGCGCCTGCGGGAGCGAGCGTTTCCGCCGACCTCGCCGCGATTTTCGCGGACGGCCCGGCGAAACTCACGAAGAACGTCGCGTTTGCGGATTTCCCGTTCGTGCTGCGCAATTCTTCTAATCATGTAGTCGGCCAAACTGGCGTGACGGTGACCTCACAGCGAAGTATCGACGGCGGCGCGTTTGCGAATTGCGCGAATACGGCCACGGAAATTTCAGCTGGAGCGTACAAGATCAGCTTGGCGGCGGCGGACCTGAACGGCAACTCGATTTTGTTGAAATTTTCAGGCGCCCTGGCGGATACGCTGTTCGTCCTGATCGTGACGCAGCCGACTTAGTCCATCGAGTGGCGGATAAAATGAAAAGAGGAATAGCATGGGCGGCGTGATAGATATGTCGAGTTGTAACTGCTGCATTACCGAATGTCCGGAGTTCTCCGATTCGTTTGATCGTGCCGATAGCACGAATCTTGGCATTGACTGGACCGAAACAGCAGGCAGTTGGGAAATTTCTGGTAATGCCTTGACTACCAGCAACTCTAACGCTGAGGTGAAATGTACGTCATTAACGGGAACGGCCGATGTTAGAGTAAAAATAAAGGGAACCAACAACGGCGACATAATTTACTTGCGCTACAGTTCTCCATCGCTGTTCTCGCTATTTATAAAATTCGGACCTAGTGGATATATCGGCCAACAAAATAGCTCTACATCGGAATTTACAGCGTTGGTAAACATAACAACAGGAGTCTTCCATGAAATTCGCTGGCTATGCGGAATCATTTATTTAGACGGTGTAATGATAATAAATCTTGGTGATTTTTATAGCAGTGCGGCTGCGTCGGCGACGTTGGGAAGTATTATTCTCGGCACTGATGCCATAACCGGTCCAGTTTACTTCGATACGCTAGATGCATTCCAGAGACATTCTCCCGATGCTTCACCACCCGACATTGTTCCGGCGACTTGCGGAATTTGCCAAACTTGCGCTTGGGTAATGCTTCAGGGAATTAAAGACTCACTCACTGTCATTATTTCCGGTGCAACCAATGCCGATCCGTCATGGCCGAACTTAGCCAACATCAACGGAACCTATGAAGTGGATCATTGCGGCGGGCTTAGCACTTGCCTTTACTATCTAAGCGTCAATATAGACGTTGACGGCAATCCGCTGAATAACATTCGACATATATTAGTCGAAATCGATAATTTCGTTTCCTCAAGTCAAACGGGTGGAATTACAATCGACTTGTTTCCGAATTACGATTCGGGCGGCACTTGCAACGGTGTTTGCGTGGACGCTGCCGGCGGAGGCATATGTAGGACGGCTCTTAGTAACGCGATAATTCTTTCGCCGATACGCTACGGTGATAGCTTGGGTGCGGTCCCTAAAATTGCAAACCTTTTTACGATGAATCCAATAACCGTGCCGGCAAACGGAGCAACATTAGTTCCGATTGGAAGTTCTACTTTGGGATATTCTTGATGGCAAATTGCAAATTTAACTCCGTTTTCGACAATAAAATGTTCGCGCATACTTGCGAGGTCTGCGGAGACGTGCGATATAGCGACACGCCGAATTATTACAAGCGATGCGGAAAACCGGCTGACGCGATTTCGAGTACCGACCAAAACCTAGCAGCGATGAACTGCCGCCACCGCACTGGTTCAATCGGCACCGTTCCCTGCCCGACGTGTACGGGCACGGTGAATATTAAACTTTTCGTTTGTTCGCTGCTCAATAATCAAAAATGCGCACTTTCCGACAAACTAATTTCCGCCGACGTGCTGGATTGCACCACCTGCCCGCATCGGGCCGCGCCGCAACTCGATCAACCGCCGCAACCAGCCGCCTGAACCACTCTTTACCGCACGCGAAAAATCGACCAAAATGCCCCTGCTGAATCGCGATCAGCTTTTTAACCATTAGGAGCCGAAACATGCCCGCCACCGCACTTACTTATCCGAAGCGCCGTCGCCGCAAAACTCTGGCCGGCGTGAAGGCGAGCGTTAAGCCATGGCTCGATCCGTCGTGTAACTTCTGGTACGATCCGACCGATTTATCGACCATGACTCTCTGGCCGGTTCATGCGTTCGGCAACTCGAATAAAAGTTATATCAGCACGCCCGCAACGCCGGACCTCGACGCGACGACCGAACTCACGATTGAAATGTGGGTGAATCTCAAGACGCTGACCAGCGATCGCGCGTTTGCCTCCAAGTCGATCTACGCCAGTGACGTTTGCGGCTGGGGCATTGGTGGCGGCGGCAACACCAATGAATTCAACACGGTTCAATTTTGGTGCCGCGGCGAGGGTGGCGCGTTCGTTGCCCGCAGCACGGCAATTTATAACCTTGGCGTCGGCGAACAGCTTTCGCATTTTGTGATTACATTCAACGCCGGGACCGTGAAGATTTGGCGAAACGGCGTGGCGGAAACTTTGTCCGGCGCGGGCACGGTGCCGACGAAAATCGGCGCAAATCTCACGGCTCTGCAAATCGGCAATTGGTCGGTTTACGCCGGCACGTCGAATTTTGGTTGCGGCGTGTTCCGTTATTGGACTCGCGACATTGGCGATACGTTGGCGGCAACGCTCCACAACAGCGGAACGCCGATCCTGCACAATCAATTGACCGATTCGCTGCGCGGCAATCGCTTGGTCTGCTCGATTGACGGCGACTCCAAGACGTGCAAGGCGACTGGCCGCGTGTTCACCGACACTTTAGCGGTTGACGCGGAAAAAGTTTGCACTCAGTGTCGCGACAAGAGTCGCAACGGTCGGCATTTATCGGCCCCGTTCGGCCGCGGCTATTGGCTTTCGACCATCAATAGTAAAAATGCTTTACGCGGCTACTTGCAGCAGTCAATGTTGGTTTCGACCGCCAACGCGGTCAACTCGCCGACCGGTTCGATTTTTAGCGTCGAACAGGTAGATACGTTTGCCGGCGCGGAGAACTTTTTCCTTTGCTCCGAAGATGATGACGGGAATTCGACGCTGAAATATGGCATGACCGGCTGGGAAGCGAGGACCACGAGCGATGCCAAATCGCCCTCAGTCGCGGCGGATGGCAACTATCCATTTCTGCGCGTTCGCAACGCCAGCTCGCCGAACGGAAATGTGCGAGTCGGCGGCGGCGCGTACGTCGTCGGTGCTGCGTACGTAATCAACTGGAACGGCACGGGATCAGGCGGCGCCGCAAGTTACACCTATTGGGGTAACGGCGTGAATTATTCTCTGTCTATAAATTCTATTGCCCAGAATGCGTGGCTCGATCAGCTTGGCGTGACGGATGCCCTCTATGTGGGTGGCGCACTTGGCGGCGTGGCAATTGGCGGCGGCAGTTGGTATGCAGGCCGACGCGGGATTGTCGCGGGCTTCAATCTTGCCATGAGTAGCGAAATGCGACCGTTTATCCAAAAGTTGATCGCCGATTCTTACGAGATTTCTGTTTAGGGGTACATGGCACCAAAAGCTACTTCCGCTCCCCGCCGAATTGGCCCCAAATGTAACATCAGTCTTTTGTGATGAGCTTGGCATAAACCGCGAGTTATTACGCGATCTTCCTTGCCGCAAATGATGCAAACCTTCTTTTCTCCATTGCCCTGAGCTTGTTCGTTTTTTCTCATTCACAAATTTTATCAGAATATTTTCCGTGTCAATAACTCGTTCGCAGAAAAAGAGTTACGAATTCAATAAGAATAAAACGCGATTAGAACATGATTATTCTGCGATTGACAAGACGAAGAATACGACTAAGATCACGATGTATCAGGAATCACATTCGCTCGGAAGCAAGGTCAAACCCTTTAATCCCGGCGAATCAATGAATCTTTCAAGGATCATCGCCATGGTGGCAAGCGCGAAACCGAAGCGGTCAATCGCCAAAGAGGTGCAGGAACGGGTTCGTTCCCGTAAGTGCCTCCAATGCGACCGCCCCGGCGAAAAGCGCGGCCTATGCAGTCAGCATTACCAAGCGTTTATGGGTCTGTATCATCGCACGCCAGACAACGAAAAGGCCGCGCTCGAAGATGAGAACATCCGCGAGGGCCGGATTCTGGCTTGCGGCGAGCAACGCAAGCTGAAGTCGAATAACCCGTTTATCAGAGTTGGCTGATCAGCAATATCACCAATAGGAACCTCCAGGCATGGACGCCGCAACAACTCTCGTGATTCGTGACGCGCTGGTAATGCTGCTGAGTTTAGGGGCGACGTTCGCCGTCGCCAAATCCTTCAATCGAAAGCCGGGATCGCGATGAAAACCTGCAGCGTTTGGGTCACCGAATACATCAACATGGGTTGGGTGATCTCGCGTCAAGTCAAAGACGAAGACGCACATACAATCAGCCGCGAAATCTACGGCGGCACCGATAACGGCGGCGTTCCCCGCGAGATTTACGCAAATTTCGATCAGGCCAATGAAACGGCGGCTTGGCTGAACGGCACGCGCGAATATCGGCCGGCCGCGAGCGTGAGGACCAAGCAACGCAGAACTACGCCGCGCGGCCCGGCGGGCGAGTTAGCAAGCGATCGCAAAGACAGTTTGGATTGTTTCGGTGTCCCGGTGTCTGCCCATCGGGACGCCACTACGGGCCGCGCGGCCAGTTGATAGCGTCACTGGTCGCGCGGTTTTTGAGGGTTATCATGGATTCGACGACCAGAGGGATCGAGTTTTCCGGCGTGAACACAGCGTGTTAGTAGCGCCGCCGATCCCGCAAACTCAGAAGGAATCACGCCAATGTTAGTTCTATCCCGCAAAAAACTTGAATCGATCGTCATCGCCGACAACATCACGATCACCGTGGTGGAAATCCGCGGCGACAAAGTTCGGCTGGGATTTACTGGCCCAAGCGAAGTGCAAATTCACCGTAGCGAAGTGCTTGACGCGATTCAGCGCGACGGCCAAATCAAGAAAGCGAGTTAGTCCTCCATGCTCACAGCCCCGCTCATTACCGACATTGAAACTGGCCCGCTCCCACGAGAACAGCTTGACGCGATCGCGCCGAAATTCGATTCGGAGAATGTAGCGGTCGGCAACCTCCGAGACCCCGACAAGATCGCCGCTAAGATGAGCGAGGCCCGCGAGCGGTGGTATGAGAAGGCGGCGCTGTCGCCGGTCACCGGCCATGTACTGGCTATCGGCTATATGTCGCCGGAAACAGGAAAATTCGCAATCGAACACGGCAAGCCGGAAGAGGAACTGATCGCCGGATTCTGGCGCCAGTTCGTCGAAATGCGGAACGCCACGCGCAAGATCGTCGGATTTAATATCTTCGATTTTGACCTGCCGTTTATGGTTCGCCGCAGTTGGATGTTGCAAATTGACATTCCGGCCTGGCTGTTCAACGGCCGTTATTTTGCCGTTACATTTTTGGATCTGCGAGAAAAGTGGCTCTGTGGCCAGCACTATTCCAGCGCCGAATCGTCGCTCGATCACGTTGCCCGCGCATTGGGCGTCGGCAACAAGCCGGAGGGGATCAGCGGGGCGGACTTTGGGCGGCTCTATAAGGGCACCGCGGCGGAACGGCAACAGGCGTTGGATTATTTGGCCAACGATTTGAGGCTGACCGCCAGTATTGCGGCTCGACTCGGGGTGGTTTGAGTTTTTTGTTTCGGTTTTTTCACGGTCAAACAGCTTTCAGAAAGGAGCATTTATGACCACGGAACTTTCAATTTATCAACGGATGCCCGATCCGTTGGCGGCAATTCAGGTGCTTGGCGCCGCGATTGCTAAGTCTGGTTTTTTTGGATGTGCTAACGAGTCGCAAGGATTGGTTCTCGCAACTGAGTGCATGTACCGGTCCAAACCGCCGCTTGCGCTGCAGGAGGAATACAACATCATCTTCGGAAAGTTGTCAAAAAAATCCGAAGCGGTTTATTCCGACTTCGTTCGCATGGGCGGCAAGTTGGATGAAATCAGTCGCACGCCCGAACTGGCGGAAGTCGAACTATCAATTGGCGGCAAGGCAACCAAGCGGTATTCGCTCAGTTGGGTGGAAGCACAATTGGAGCCGTTCGTGTATGTCGGCAAGGATGATGACATTATCGCCGCAATGACAGCAAAAAAACCCCTCAAGCTCAAGGCGAAGTACGCAACGCCGCGGTCACGGATGCAGATGCTCTGGGCGAGAACCGTATCCGATTCTGTTCGCGCATTCCATCCCGCCGCCACCCAGGGGTTTTATTCCCCCGAAGAAAATGGAGATTTGAACGAAGGCGACGACAACGGCGAGAATGCTGAATTTGAGGTCGTGTCGGAACAGCCAGCCGCCGCCCATCCCGACCGCGTGACCGACGCGATCATCAAGCACATTTACAGCGCTGCTTATGAAGTGGTCGGCAGGAATGGCGATGCAGTCCAAAATTATCTGGAAAAATTAGGCGTCAAGCAAGTTGCCGAACTGACCACCGAAAAGGGGATGCTGCTGATCGACCGAATCAAAGCCGATCAAGCGACAAAAACCGAAGCGGCCGCTAAAGCCAAGGCTAAAACCGACACAACAGCCAAGCCGGAAACATCCAGCGTCAAGGAAACCGACCAAGCGACGGAAACCCAAGTTGCCTACGTCAAATCCGAACTGAAAAAGCTAGAGCAGGCCAAGCCCGGAACGATCAACCGGTTTGGCGAATTGTTGGCAGCCAGCGGCCGCAAGCGAATCGCCGACCTGACAGTCGCTCAGTGTGACTCGCTCGCAATCAAGCTGGTCGCTAAAAACATGGATGATTTTTTTACCGGATCGCTCCAGCCAAAAAACTAGCTTGGCTGGAGTGGATGGCTTCGCGTGAACAGCCCGTCCTACTCCAGCCGCTAATCGAACGCTTCGGATTGCAAATCGTTCACGAAACTTGGTTGCGGAAAATTGGCACGCCAGCAACCCTGTTACCGACCATGCAAGAAGTGCTGCAAGTTTTTTCCGTTCTCGAACAACAATTTCCACCGAAAGGCAGTTGAATCATGGCAATCGAATTTACAACCACCAAGGATTCTTTTGATCGTGGCGGCAATTATCTTGATGCGCCCGGCACTTACCACGTCAGCGTGTTAGACGCGAACGATCAGCCGTCAAGCAACGAAGGCAAGTTGATCGACGGCTGGAAAGTTCGCGTCAGCGTTATGGCTGGAACTGTTCCCGGTCAAGAGAAAAAGGAAATCGACATTACGTTTTGGAATCCCAATTTGAATGATGACGAAAAGAAGCAAGCTAAAACCCGTGGAAAACAAGCGCGATTTCTGGAAGCCGTCTGCTTAATAGATCGGCACAGCACTGGCACGGCCAAAATTGAGCTTGCTGAAGCGAACGGTCGCCAAATGATCGTCACGCTGACCCGCAAGCAAAGGAAGGATGCAATCACTGGCCGATACGTGGACGAAGAACGCGGTCTGCAATTGAATTTTGCTGACGTGTTTCACGTTGACGATCCGGATGCTGCGGGATTTCCAAAACACGCGGCGGCAATTAGTTTGCTGCCAGGAAATTTGCGCCGCGAGCGAGCCTACTTTGGCGTTGAGCAGCACAGCAACGGCAACGGCAAATCAAAATCCCAAACCAACCAGCAAGCCGTTGGCGCTGGCGTCGATCTTGATTCGCTCTAAAAATTGTAAGCGTGCATCGGTTTGTCGTCGATGCTCCTTTCTGAGCCGGGTTATCACGTTGTAAGTTCCTGCCCCGCTTCGCGTGATAGCCCGGTTTTCATTTTAATTGCTTTACTTGCGTCAGTGTCTCTATGTCCCAAATGCTGGAAATTATCGGCGTGTTTCGTAGGGAGCGATTCCGCTTCGCCAACGATAATGGTGACGTGATTATTGGCGACGTGCTGGCCAACAGCGACATTAACGGGCTGGTGGCGGTCAAGGGCCAGGCCGACCATGACGAACTGGTGATCGACCAAACCTATCGTTTTTACGGTCACTGGGCCGACTATAAAAACAAACGCACCAATCAGACAGAACAACAGTTTGAGTTCCAATCGTTCGTTCAGCAGACTCCCGCCAGCCGCGACGGGATTGTCTCGTATCTGAAACAGCACGGCGAAGGGCACGGCATGGGCCACGCCCGCGCGGCGAAACTCTATGATCTCTTCGGATCGAACGCGGTGCGCGTTGCCCGCGAAGAGCCGGGCCGAACCGCTGATGCGCTGACCGCAAATAAGCTCCGTTTCACCGCCGAACAAGCGGCCAAAGTCGCCGCTAATCTGATCGCCGTGCAAGCTATCGAGGGTTGTACGCTCGACCTAATCGACTTGGTCAAGGGACGAGGTTTTCCCAGGACGACCGCCCGATCGGCAATCAAGGAATGGGGTAATCTCGCCGGCCGAATCGTGCGGCGCAATCCCTATCGGCTCATGGCGTTTCGCGGCTGCGGATTCAAGCTGTGCGATGCGCTCTATCTCCATTTGAAGCTACCCCCCACGCGGCTGAAACGGATAGCCCTCTGCGCGTGGTACGCCGTAGCGTCAAACACGGAAGGGCATACTTGGTTTCCGGCCAAGCTTGCGACCGAATACGTTTGCGAAAACATTCACGGAGCGAACGCCGATCCGGAGCGCCTAAATCGCGCATGGAAACTTGCGATTCGCGGCAAGGCGTTGGCCGAAATCCGAACCGACGGCGACCGCGGGCCGATTGTTGCCGATGGCCCCGACGGTCCCGACGGTCCCGACTGGCCGATTGTTGCCGACGGTCCCGACGGTCCCGACGGTCCCGACGGTCCCGACGGGCCGATTGTTGCCGATGGCCGAACCCATTGGGTCGCCGAAGCAAAAAAAAATCAAAGCGAATTG
>Ga0163149_10000636_pt1 | contig 46223 bp, 41 predicted proteins | sample OliLakLV19MP5G1_FD_148604 | JGI IMG/M metagenome (GOLD analysis project Ga0163149, IMG submission 148604) | Freshwater microbial mat bacterial communities from Lake Vanda, McMurdo Dry Valleys, Antarctica - Oligotrophic Lake LV.19.MP5.G1 | ecosystem: Environmental > Aquatic > Freshwater > Lake >...
CGTGCGGAAACCCGTACGGAAAGACGCCTTCGCGCTGGATGAGGCCCGCGTTGCCAAACGAGGTTTCTTCCCCCGCTCCCCGCTTGTCGAGGAGAACCACCGACCGTCCGCGCTTTTGCAGGTGCGCGGCGACGCAGATCCCGATGATGCCGGCGCCTAGGACTGCGACGTCGTACTTTTTCACTCGGGGTTCGTCACGCCTTCTTGAGCAGCGCCGCGATCTCGCCGACCACGCCGCGGCGGAAAGCGAGCACGCAGATCACGAAGATCACGCCGGTGATCACGGTGACCCAGCCCTCGAGGTGGGAGAGCTGGTTCTGCAGCGTGATCACGATGAAGGCACCGACCGTCGGCCCGAGGATCGTCCCCAGGCCGCCGAGCAATGTCATCAGCACGACCTCGCCCGACATCGCCCAGTGCACATCCGTCAAGGTCTCGAACTTGAACACCAGCGCCTTGGTGGACCCAGCGAGCCCCGACAGGGCGCAGGAAATCACGAACGCCAGCAGCTTGTACTTGTCGACGTCATAGCCGAGCGAGAGCGCCCGGGGCTCGTTCTCGCGGATCGCCTTGAGCACCTGGCCGAAGGGCGAATGGATCGTGCGGTAGATCAGCCAGAACCCGAGCACGACGACGCCGTAGGTGAAGTAGTACATCGCGGTGTCGTCTTCGAGGTTGACGATGCCGAGGAAGGTCTGGCGCGGGATGCCCTGCAGGCCGTCCTCGCCGCCGGTGAACGGCGCCTGCAGGTAGATGAAGTACAGCATCTGCGAGAACGCGAGCGTGATCATCGCGAAATAGATCCCCTGCCGGCGGATCGCGAGCGACCCCACCAGGTAACCGAGCACCGTGGAAGCAAGCACGCCCGCGAGGATGCCGAGCTCGGTCGGGAACCCCATCACCTTGACCGTATGGCCGGTGATGTAGCCGGCAGTGCCGAGGAACATCGCGTGGCCGAAGGAAAGCAAACCCGTGAAGCCGAGCAGCAGGTTGAAGGCGGAGGCGAAGAGCGCGAAGCACAGCGCCTTCATGAGGAAGATCGGGTACACCACGGCCGGCGCGATGAGCCCCACGATGAACAGCCCGGCGTAGAGGATCTTGTTCCTGTTGTCCATGCGGCTACTTTTCCTTGCCGAAAAGGCCGGCCGGCCGCACCAGCAGCACGATCGCCATGATGACGAAAACCACCGTGGAGGAGGCCTCCGGGTAGAACACCTTGGTGAGGCCCTCGATGACCCCCAGGCCGAGGCCCGTGAGGATGGAACCGAGGATCGAACCCATGCCGCCGATCACCACCACCGCGAACACGACGATGATGATGTTGGAGCCCATGAGCGGGTTGATCTGGATGATCGGCGAGGCCAGCACGCCGGCAAAAGCCGCCAGCGCGACGCCGAACGCATAGGTGAGCGTGACCATGCGCGGCACGTTCACGCCGAAAGCCTGCGTCAGGGCCGCATTCTCGGTCCCCGCCCGCAGGTACGCGCCGAGCTTCGTGCGCTCGATGACGTACCAGGTGGAGAAGCAGACGACCAACGAGGCGACCACGACCCAGGCGCGGTAGTTGGGCAGGATCATGAAGCCGAGGTTGGTCGCACCCCGCAATGCATCGGGCACCTGATACTGCTGGCCGGAAACGCCGAACTGCTGGCGGAACATGCCTTCGAGGATCAGCGCCAATCCAAATGTGAGCAGCAGCCCGTAGAGATGATCGAGCTTGTAGAGCCAGCGCAGCATCGTCTTCTCGATGATGATGCCGACGATGCCGACGGCGAGGGGCGAAATGACCAGGGCGAACCAGTAGTTGAGGCCGAGGTACTGCAATGTCAGCCAGGCGCCGAAGGCGCCGAGCATGTAGAAAGTGCCGTGGGCGAAGTTCACCACGTTGAGCAATCCGAAGATCACCGCCAGGCCCAGGCTCAGCATGGCGTAAAACGACCCGTTCACCAGCCCAAGGAGGAGCTGGCTCAGGAAAGCCTGCAGCGGGATGCCGAAGATTTCAGTCATTGGAAAAGGTCGGCCCGGAAAACGTGCGCTTCCGGGCCGCTTCCTTCAGCCGCTTACTTCTTGAACTGCGGGCAACGCGAGGCCGCCAGCGGCTGGAAGGCCTCCGCGGCGGGAATCGTCGCCTTGAGCGTGTAGTAGTCCCACGGGTACTTCGACTCCGACTGCTTCTTGACCTGCATGAGGTACATGTCGTGAATCATGCGGTTGTCCTCGCGCAGCTTGCCGTTGCGCAGGAAGAAGTCGGACACGTCCATCTTCTTCATCTGCGCCACGACCGCCGCCGCGTCATCCGTGCCGGCCGCCTTGATCGCCTTGAGGTAGTTCATCGTCGCCGAATAGACGCCGGCGTGGATCATGCTCGGCATCTTCTTCATCTTGTCGAAGAAGCGCTTGGACCACTTGCGGTTCTGGTCGTCCATGTCCCAGTAGAAGCCATCGGTCAACAGCATGCCCTGCGCGGTGTTGAGGCCCAGGCTGTGCACGTCGGTGATGAACACCAGCAGGCCGGCGAGGCTCTGGTTCTTGGTGATGCCGAACTCGTTGGCGGCCTTGATCGAGTTGATCGTGTCGCCGCCCGCGTTCGCAAGACCCACGATCTTGGCCTTGGAGGTCTGCGCCTGCAGCAGGAACGAGGAGAAATCGGCCGCGTTGAGGGGATGGCGGACCTGGCCGACGACCTTGCCGCCGTTGGCCTTGACCACGTTGCCGGTGTCGCTCTCCAGGGAATGGCCGAACGCGTAATCCGCGGTGAGGAAGAACCAGGTGTCGCCGCCTTGCTTCACGATCGCCTTGCCCGTGCCGTTGGCGAGCGCATAAGTGTCGTAGGCGTAGTGGATCGTGTTCGGGTTGCAATCCTCGTTGGTCAGCCGCGTTGAAGCCGCGCCCACGTTCATGATCAGCTTCTTCTTCTCGGCGGCAATCTTGCCGGTGGCGATGCCGACCCCGGAGTTGAGCACGTCGGTGATCATGTCCACCTGCTGGCGGTCGAACCACTCGCGCGCGCGGTTGGCGCCCGTCTCGGCGTTGTTCTGGTGGTCGGCCGAGACGACTTCGACCTTCGCGCCGAGCACGGTCTTGCCGAAATCGTCCACCGCCATCTGCGCGGCCACTACGGAGCCCTGGCCGCCCAGGTCCGAATACAGCCCGGACATGTCGGTCAGCACGCCGATCTTCACCACGCCGTCGGATATCTTGCCCGCGGCCGGTTTCTGCTGCGCCATCGCCACCGGCGCGAGCGCGAACGCCCCCGCCACCAATGCGCTGATCAATTTACGTTTCATTTTTCCTGCCTCCATTGAAAGTCCAGCTTGTCTTGAATTCCGCGGTCAAACGCCCAGGTACTCGTGCAGCATGCCCATTTTGGCCTCGAGCTCGGCCGCGGCAAATGTTTCGGCAATCCTGCCGTGCTCCATTACGTAGTGCCGGTCGGCCAGCGGCGCGGCAAAACGGAAATTCTGTTCCACGAGCACGATGGTAAAACCGCGCTCCTTGAGCTGGCTGATCACGCGGCCCAGGGTCTGCACGATCACGGGGGCGAGGCCTTCGGTCATCTCGTCCAGCAGCAAGAGGCGCGCGCCCGTGCGCAGGATGCGCGCCATCGCGAGCATCTGCTGCTCCCCGCCCGAAAGGCGCGTGCCCTGGCTGTGGCGGCGCTCCTCCAGGTTGGGGAACATCGCGTAGATCTCTTCGACCGTCATGCCGCCCTTCTGCACTTCCGGCGGCAGCATCAGGTTTTCCTCGGTGGAAAGGCTCGAGAAAATGCCGCGCTCCTCGGGACAATAACCAATGCCGATGTGCGCGATCTCGTGAGTCTGCAGCCCGATGGCCTCGACGCCTTTCACCTTGATCGAACCCTTGCGCATTCCCACCAAACCGAGGATGGACTTGAGCGTCGTGGTGCGCCCGGCGCCGTTGCGGCCGAGCAGCGTGACGACCTCGCCCTCGTTCACCGTGAGGTCGACGCCGTGCAGGATGTGCGATTCGCCGTACCACGCATGGAGCCCGCTGATCGCGAGCGCAGGATGCGCTCCCGGGGCCTTCGGGAGGGGCGCGCCTGTGGTGGCCGCATTCATCTAGTGCACCGTCCCCATATAGGCTTCGATCACGCCGGGATCCTTCGCCACCTCGGCATACGGGCCTTCGGCCAGCACTGCGCCACGCTGAAGCACCGTGATGGTGTCGGAAATGCCGGACACCACGCTCATGTTGTGCTCGACCATGAGGATCGTGCGCCCGACGGACACCTGCTTGATCAGGGCCTTGACCCGGTCGACGTCCTCGTGCCCCATGCCGGCGGTCGGCTCGTCGAGCAGCATGAGCTCGGGCTCCATCGCCAGCGTGGTGGCGATTTCCAGCGCGCGCTTGCGGCCATACGGCAGCTCGACGGTCACCGTCTTGGCGAACGCGCCGAGGTCCACCGACTCGAGCAGTTCCATGGCCTTTGCATCGAGCGACGAAAGCACGCGTTCGGATTTCCAGAAATGGAACGAATTGCCCATCGAGCGCTGCAGGCCGATCCTCACGTTCTCGAGCACCGTGAGGTGCGGGAACACGGCCGAGATCTGGAACGAGCGGATGATGCCGCGGCGCGCGGTCTGGGCCGGCTTTTCGCTGGTGATGTCCTCGCCGTTGTAGAGGATCTGGCCGGCGGTCGGCGGCAGGAACTTGGTGAGCAGGTTGAAAAAAGTCGTCTTCCCGGCGCCGTTGGGGCCGATCAGCGCGTGGATGGTCCCGCGCTTTACTTTCAGGTCAACCCGGTTGACGGCGACGAAGCCCTTGAACTCCTTCGTCAACCCCCGGGTCTCGAGGATGATGTCTCCTGCCATAGTCTCTTTTTGTATCGGTCCGGAAGGACGCCTCCGGGCCGGGCGCGTAGTTTGCCTGTTGCGCTGCGGGAAAACAACCCTTGGCAGGGGCTGTTCGAGGGTTATGGCCCCGCCTTGGCGCCTTCGGGGTCCAGGGCGATGCCGCGACGCGCCAGGACATGCCGGATCATCGCCGACGCGAGCTCGTGCTCGCCGAAGAAGACCTTCCCGACGTCCTCGTCCTCGAGGAGCAACGCCTCCTCCTCGCTGTGCGTGCGCACCACGATCTCGATGCCCGGGTTGAGCGTGCGCGCGATTTCGGCCATCCGCCGGTGAGATACCGTGTCAGGCGTGGCGATGACGAGCATGCTCGCCTTGGCGATATGGGCCTGGATCAGCACGAAAGGCTGCGCGGCGTCTCCCGACACGGCGGGCGTGCCCGACGCGCGCAGCTGCTCCACTCGCTCGCGGTACTGCTCCGCGACGACGTAGGGCACGCCTTGGTCGGTCAGCGCCTGGGCGATGCGGCGCCCTACCCGGCCGTACCCCACCAGCACGACCTGTCCGGAGAGGTAACGCTCGCCGGTGGTCATCGGCAGTTCGCCGAGCGGGTCGGCGCTTCTCTCCAGGCGCTGCGCAAGTGCAGAGCGCGCGCGAATCCACTCGAGCGCCGGCCGGGTAGCCGCGAACACGAGCGGATTGGCCGCAATCGAGATCAACGCGGCCGCCACGAGGAGGCTCTGCGCCTCCGCGGGCAGGAGCCCGAGCGACACCCCGAGCGCCGCGAGGATGAACGAGAACTCGCCGATCTGCGCGAGGCTCGCGCCCACCGTGAGCGCCGTGTTCAGCGGATAGCGGAAGGCGAGCACCAGCGCGGCCGCGACCAGCGGGTTGCCGACCATCACGATGGCGACGGTCGCAAGCAGCTGCAGCGGGCGTTCGAAGACGATCTGCGGGTCGAACAGCATGCCGACTGAAACGAAAAACAGCACCGCGAACGCGTCCCGCAGCGGCAGCGATTGCTCGGCCGCGCGATGGCTGAGCTCCGACTCGCGCATCATCATCCCGGCGAAGAAGGCGCCGAGCGCAAACGAAACGTCGAATAGCGCCGCCGACCCGTAAGCCACGCCCACTGCCACCGCAACGACCGCGAGCGTGAAGAGCTCGCGCGAGCCCGTTTGCGCCACCGCCCACAGCATGCGCGGCAGCACGCGCTTGCCGACCACGAGCATGATCACCACGAACGCCACCACCTTCCCGAGCGTGATCGCCAGCGCAAGCATCAGGGCCGAGGCCGACGCCTGCCCGCCCGCCCCGCTCACCTTGAGGAAATCCGCGAGCGGCGGCAGGAGCACCAGCGCGAGCACCATGACGAGGTCTTCCACGATCAGCCAGCCGATCGTGATGCGGCCGTTCATGGATTCGAGCGACCGGCTGGCCTCCAGCGAGCGCAGCACGACCACCGTGCTCGCCACCGAAAGCGCAAGGCCGAACACGATTGCGGTGCCGGGAGGCCATCCCCAGAGCGTTGCGAGCACAGCCCCGAGCGCGGCCGACACGACGATCTGGATGATCGCGCCGGGAATGGCGATCTTCTTGACCGCCAGCAGGTCGTCGAGCGAGAAATGCAGCCCGACGCCGAACATGAGGAGCATGACGCCGATTTCCGCCAACTGCTTCGCAAGCCCGATATCTGCGACGAAGCCAGGAGTCGCGGGACCGACGATGATGCCGGCCAGCAGGTAGCCGGCCATCGGGGACATCTTGAGCCGCACCGCCAGGAACCCCATGACCAGCGCCAGCCCGAAGCTGGTCGCGATGGTGGTGATGAGGTCGGCGCTGTGCTGCATGCGTCGGGCGCCGGCCCTAGTAGGCCGGTGGCGGGCGTTTGTCGATAAACGCGTCCATGCCCTGCTTGCCTTCGGCGACCGAGAAACTCGCGGCGATGACGGCGCCGGCCAGGTCGTACGCCTTGTCGATGCCCAGGTCCATCTGCTGGTAGAAGGCGCGCTTGCCCGCGGCGATCGTCGCAGGCGGCTTCGCGGCAATGCGGCGCGCAAGGTCGATCACGGCCGCGTCGAGTTCGCCGGCGGGCACGACCCGGTTCACCAGGCCCCATTCGAGCGCCTTGGCGGCATCGACCAGGTCGCCGGTGAGCAACATCTCCATGGCGTGCTTGCGCAACAGGTTGCGCCCAATCGGCACGCCAGGCGTCGAGCAGAAGAAACCCCAGTTGACGCCGGGGGTCGTGAACTTCGCGTTCTCGGAAGCAACGGCCAGATCACATTGCGCAACCAATTGGCAACCCGCGGCCGCGGCGGCTCCATGCACGCGCGCAACCACCGGCTGTGGCAGGCGCTGGATCGAAATCATCATGCGGTTGCAGGTTTCGAACAGCGAGCCGACTTTGTCCGGCGCGCCCAGCCCGCGGATTTCCTTGAGGTCATGACCGGCGCAAAAGCCCTTGCCCGCGCCCGCAAGCACCACCACCCTCACGCCGGGATCCTTTGCGATCGCATCGAATGCGGACTGCAGCGCGCCGAGCATCTCCAGCGTGAGCAGGTTCATCTGAGCCGGGCGGTTCATTGTCAGCGTGGCGATGCCGTTGCTGTCTTCGCGAAGCAACACGTCCTGCGCGGCGGCTTGTTCAGCGTGCGGTACGGCGCTCATGGCTTTCTCCTACTCGATCGCGGAAGCGGACTTCGCCTGCTCGCGCAGCATGAATTTCTGGATCTTGCCGGTCGAGGTCTTGGGCAGCGTGCCGAAGATCACTCTCTTGGGCGCCTTGAAGCGCGCCATGTGCTGGCGGCAGAACTCGATGATCTCGGCCTCGGTTGCGCTTGCGCCGCTTTTCAGCTCGACGAACGCGCAGGGCGTTTCGCCCCACTTCGCGTCCGGCTGGGCCACCACGGCGGCCGCCATCACCGCCGAGTGCCGGTAGAGGATGTCCTCGACTTCAATCGAGGAAATGTTTTCCCCGCCGGAAATGATCACGTCCTTCGACCGGTCCTTGATCTTCACGTAGCCATCGGGATACAGGACCGCAAGGTCACCCGAATGGAACCAGCCACCCTCGAACGCTTCCCGGGTCGCCGCGGGATTCTTGAGGTAGCCCTTCATCATGATATTGCCGCGGAACATGATCTCGCCTATCGTCTCGCCGTCGGCCGGGACTTCGCGCATGGTCTGCGGGTCCATCACCGTCACCGCTTCCTGCACGGGATAGCGCACGCCCTGCCGGCCGTTGAGCCGCGCCTGCTCGGCGAGCGGGAGGCTTTCCCATTCCTCGTGCTTCGCGCAGACGGTCGCGGGTCCGTAAACCTCGGTCAGGCCATACACATGCGTGATCGAGAACCCCATCTGCTCCATGCCCTCGAGGATCGCCGCGGGCGGCGCTGCGCCGGCAACGAGGCAGCTGACCTTGTGGTCGATTCCCTTGCGCAGCTCCTGCGGGGCATTGATGAGCGTCTGGTGCACGATCGGCGCGCCGCAATAGTGGGTGACCTTGTGCTCGCGGATCGCGGCGAAGATCGGCGCCGCCTCGACCTTGCGCAGGCACACGTTGGTGCCCGCGTTCGCAGCCATGGTCCACGGAAAACACCAGCCGTTGCAATGGAACATCGGCAGCGTCCACAGGTACACCGCGTGATGCGGCATCGCCCAGACCATGATGTTGCCGACCGCGTTGAGGTAGGCGCCGCGGTGATGGGTGACGACGCCCTTGGGATTGCCCGTCGTGCCCGAGGTATAGCCCAGCGCAATCGCCTGCCACTCATCGGCTGGCCCGCCCCAGGGATGATCCGCATCGCCTTCGGCGAGCAGCGCCTCGTAGTCCTTCTCGCCGAGCAGCTTTCCGCCAGTGAAAGCCGGGTCATCGACATCGATGACGGCGGGCTTGTTCTTGGCGAGCGCCAGCGCTTTTTCGACGATGGGCGAGTACTCTCGGTCCGTGATCAGCAGCTTCGCGCCGCCGTGATCGAGCATGAACGCGAGTGACTCGGCGTCCAGGCGGGTGTTCAGCGCGTTGAGGACGGCGCCCGTGACCGGCACGCCGAAGTGCGCCTCGTACATCGGTGGGGTATTCGGCAGCATCACCGCCACCGTGTCGCCCAGGCCGATGCCGCGCTTAGTCAGGGCCGAGGCGAGCTGCCGGCATCGCGTGAAAGTCTGCCTCCAGGTGTAGCGCTGCGCGCCATGGATCACCGCAATGCGATCCGGGTATACGCGCGCGGTACGCTCGATGAAAGTCAGCGGCGTAAGCGGCGCATAGTTGGCCGCGTTCTTGTCGAGGTCCTGCTCGTAGGGGTTGGGATTGCGCATCATGCCGCCAGCGCGCGCCAGACCGTGCGGCCCCTGGATTCCTTGTCGATGGCGTCGAGGATCTTCTCGTGCTCGGCGAGTTCGTCGGCGGTGACGAGCACCACCACCAGCTGCGAAGCGTCGAAAGTCGCCGGGCCGCCCGCGACGGCCTGCGGCAGGTCCACCTCGACGATGAGGCTCTCCTGCCCGCGCGACATCGCGAGGTACACCTCGGCCAGCAAGGAGGCGTCCAGCAGCGCCCCGTGCAGGGTCCGGTGGGAATTGTCCACGCCATAGCGCTCGCAGAGCGCGTCGAGGCTGTTGCGCTTGCCGGGATGCAGTTCGCGCGCCCGCAGGAGCGTATCGGTGACGCTGACGCAATGCTCCTTGAACTTGCCCAGGCCGGCGAGCTCGAGTTCCTGGTCGAGGAACTCGACGTCGAACGCCGCGTTGTGGATGAGCACTTCGGCCCCGCGCACATACTCGAGGAACTCCTTCCCGACCTCGCTGAATTTCGGCTTGTCGGCAAGAAACTCCGAGGTCAGGCCGTGGACCTGCTCCGCGGCTGCTTCGCTTGGGCGTCCCGGATTGAGGTAGGCGTGAAAGCGGTTCTCGGTCAGGCGCCGGTCGACGATCTCGATGCAGCCGATCTCGACCACCCTGTCGCCGAGCCGCGCGTTCAGCCCTGTGGTCTCCGTGTCAAGCACGACCAGCCGCGTCGCCATCAGCCGCCTCCCCCTTTCCCGATGCCCATGTTGGCCAGCTCATCGGCGCGCTCGTTGCCCGCGTTGCCCGCATGGCCCTTCACCCATCGCCAGTCTATTCGATGCGTGTGCGCTGCGGCATCCAGCCGCCGCCACAGGTCCTCGTTCTTGACCGGCTTGCGGTCTGCGGTTTTCCAGCCACGCCGCTTCCACGAATGGATCCACTCCGAAATGCCCTTCTGCACGTACTGAGAGTCCGTGTAGAGGGTGACGGTGCAGGGGCGCTTGAGCGACTCGAGCGCGCTGATCACCGCCATCAGTTCCATGCGATTGTTGGTGGTCGCCGGCTCGCCGCCGAACAACTCCTTGCGCTTGCCGTTCGCGGTCAGCAGCGCGCCCCACCCTCCGGGGCCGGGGTTGCCCTTGCAGGCCCCGTCGGCATGGATCTCGATCGTATCGTCAGGCATCTTCGTGCTCGTAGCTTCAGGCATCTTCGTGCTCGTAACTTCAGGCATCTTCGTGCTCGTAACTTCAGGCATCTTCGTGCCTGTTGGCATGGCCGTTGGACTGCGTGACCGGCGAGAGCGCCGGCGCGGGGGTGCGCTCTTTCTTCCATGCTGGCGTCACCAGCCGCATGCCGACCGTGCGCTTGACTGCCCGCACAACATAGACGCCCCCAGCGATCGGCCACCAGCGAGCGCCGGCTTTTTCCATGAATGCGAAACGCGACAGCCATTTGTCCTGTGCAAAGGGCGGCGCATAACAGCCGAACATGCCGCCGTTGAGTTCGAACCCCAGCAGCTTGAGCCAGTCCTTGAGGCGCAACAGTCCGATCATCCGCGCGTTCCATGGATAGTCCGCGTGTCGTCCCGAAAACGACTGCTTGAGTCCCCAGAAGGACAGCGTGTTGAACCCCGAGATCACGATCTGTCCCTCGGGCATCAGCACGCGTTCTGCTTCTCGCAGGACACGGTGCGGATCGGCGCTGAACTCCAGCACATGCGGCAGCACGAGAAGATCGACGCTCTGCGATGCGATCGGCAGCTCCAGCGGGTCGGCCCGTACGGCCGCGCCCGGCTCCAGGGAAAGGGGAAACCGGTAGGAAATCCGGTTGCGGCGCAGGAAGTCGATGCCCGGCAAGCCGACCTGCACTGCCAGGAAGCCAAAAGTATCCTCCACCGCGCTATCGAACTGGTCCTGCTCCCACCCGAGCACGTACACTCCCTGCGGGGTTTCGAACCACCGGGCGAGCGATGCGGCGTCTGTGGGCGCTACAATGGCCATCAATGAATAAAATAAATGCCGTAGTTCCGCTGAAGGCTTTCACGGACAACTATATCTGGACGCTGCGAAATTCCACCCACGCAGCGGTCGTCGACCCGGGAGAGGCGCAACCGGTGCTGGACTACCTCGCCGCAGAGGGTCTCGAGCTGGCGGCGATCCTCGCAACCCATCATCACCCGGACCATGTGGGGGGCATCGCGGAAATCCTCCGCTCGCATCCCTGCCCCGTGTACGGCCCGAAGAACGAACCGATCCCCACTCTGACCCATCCGGTATCCGAAGGCGATTGCGTGCGCATTCCAGAACTGGGCGCCGAGTTCTCCGTGCTCGACATCCCCGGCCATACGCGGGCTCATATTGCTTATTATGGCTTAGAGTCCCTGTTCTGTGGCGACACGCTCTTCGCCTGCGGATGCGGGCGCGTTTTCGAAGGCACTCCGGAGCAGATGTTCCACTCGCTCTCGAAGCTCATTGCGCTTCCGGACCAGACCAAGGTTTATTGCGGGCACGAGTACACGCTCGCAAACATGAAATTCGCCAGGACGGTCGAGCCCTCCAACGCGGCGCTGGCCGCGCGCGAGAAACGCGACCAGGCCCTGCGCGACCGCGGGCTGCCGACATTGCCTTCCACGCTTGGCGACGAGAAAGCGACGAATCCTTTCCTCCGCTGCCGCGAACCCGCGGTGATCGACTCCGCCAACAAGTACCTCGGTTCCCGCATCGGGGATCCGGTCAACGTCTTCTCCGCCATCAGGCGATGGAAAAACGAGTTCTAGGCCGGCGAAAAGCCGGCAAAGCGCAGGCAATCGCCTGCGCTTTGCTTTTGGCCACCCTGCTCGGCGCGTGCGCGACGCAGGCGCCCGCGCCGGACGAAGTGACTTCCTCGAAGCCGGCGCGCGTGCCTTACCAGGTGGGCGCGCCCTCGCCCGCTTTCGAACCGGCCAGGCCCGCGCCGGCGGTTGCAGTTGCCAAACCTGCGGTTGCCCAACCTTTGGACGCCTCGCGCCTGCCGCCTTTTGACGGCGAGAAGCAGGAGGTCAAGGAGCCGTTGCGCGGCGTGGCCACCGTGGATCGCACTGTGCAGCCCGATGACCTGTGGGAAAGGATCCGCGCGGGGTTCTCGATGCCGAACCTCGAAGGGCCGATCGTGCAGGACCGCACCGCTTGGTACGCGGCCCGCCCGGAGGCGCTCAAGCGCATGTTCGAGCGCAGCCGGCGCTATCTCTATCACATCGTCGAAGAGCTGGAGAAGCGGGGCCTGCCGACCGAGCTCGCGCTCCTGCCGATGGTCGAGAGCTCTTTCAACCCGATGGCCTATTCCTCCGCGCATGCTTCGGGGCTCTGGCAGTTCATCCCCGGCACGGGCAAGCGTTATGACCTCGCTCAGAACTGGTGGTACGACGGCAGGCGCGACATCGTTGCCTCGACTTCAGCCGCACTCGGTTACCTGAAAGACATTTACGAGATGAACGGCGACTGGCATCTCGCGCTCGCGTCGTATAACTGGGGCGAGAACGCGGTGGCCAAGGCCGTCGAGCGCAACAAGGCCGCCGGCATTCCCACCGACTATTCGAGCCTGCGCATGCCCGAGGAGACCCGCAACTACGTGCCGAAACTGCAGGCGCTCAAGAACATCATCGCCAACCCGGCGCCTTTCGGCGTCGTGCTCGACCCGATCCCGAACCAGCCGTACTTCGCGACGGCCGCAAGGACTGTCGACATCGACATCAGGCTGGCCGCGAAGCTGGCCGAGATGCCGGTGGAGGAATTCGTGGCGCTGAATCCGGCATTCAACCGGCCGATCATGCCTGCCTCGGTCAATGCGCGCATCGTTCTGCCGGCCGACAAGCTGGAGATTTTCCACTCGAACCTGCAGAAGTACGACAGCAAGGCCCTCGTCTCATGGCAGACGTACGAAATGCGGCCGGGCGACAAGCTCGAGACCGTGGCCAAGCGGTTCGGAGTGACGGTGGCCCAACTGCGTCAGGTCAACGGGGTCACGGCGAATGCGCGCACGGTGCCTTCCATGCTCGTCGTGCCGATCAACGGCGCCCTCACCGCCGGCAGCCCGACGCTTCCGCTCATGTACAGCCCGCCGATCCCGATGGCCGAAAGCCGCACGCGGATTACGACCCACACGGTCAAGGCCGGGGATACGCTCCTGTCCATCGCAGGGCGCTACAAGGTCACGCCGGACGACCTTCGGCGCTGGAACCCGATCGGGCGGCTGACGATCGGTCATCAGCTTCGTGTGAACATGGCCGCACTGCCCACCCGGACTGCTGCTGCGGCCAAACAGATCAAGTCAACCGCTTCCGAGAAAACCGCAAAGCCAAGCAAAATCATAGCGAAGAAGAATTTACCTCCAGTAAAATATAAGGCCGTGCAAGCCCGCCGCTGACTTTGGATTGCTGCGTGGCGGGATGAATTCCGACCGCCCCGAGGCTTGCGCCCGCAGGCGACAGGTCTAGAATCTGTTCCCCCCCGGTCGTCGTTTGGTCCCCTCCCCCAGTCCCCATGTGCCGCGCCTTGCGCAGGTCGCTCTTCCTCCTCTTCGTTGGCCTTTGGCCCGCAATGGCGCAGGCCGATCCGCTCGTTTTCTTCCTGATGAGCGCCGCGAAGGAGATCGCTTCCAGGGCGATTGAGAAAACCATGACGGAGCAGGCGCGGATGGCCGCCCTGCCGGTCGCCCCCCCACCGACGTACCCCGGCACCGCCGTGGAGCCGCGAACCCTGCGCAGGGTCGTTCACGAGAGCTTCGTCTACCTTTCGTCCTCGCAACGCACCGAGATCTTCGACAGCCTGAACGAGATGCTGCTGGACCCGAAGCTCGGCGGCAACCGCGCGGCGCTCATCGAATACTTCCTGCACAAGGCCCTCGCGGTGCGGGCAGCGCAGATCGAGCTGGGCAAGCTGACCTACGCCCAGAAAGAAGGCCTTGCAAGGCAGTTCAGGCAGGAAACGGCCAGCCTCCCCGACGAGGAGCGCCAGCAGTTGCAGAAGCTGCTCAAGCAGCACCTGCTGCCCGTGCCCGCCGACCTGAACGAGATGCTGCTCGCGCAGCTGCAGGAGCCCCGCTAGGCGTAGCCTGCGGCGCTCAAGCGTAGCCTGCGGCGCTCAAGCCGTAGCCTGCGGCTACAAGCCTGCGCGTGTAGTCCGATTTCGAGTCGACCAGGACCTCGTCGATCGAGCCGCTTTCGACCACCTCGCTGTCCTTCATCACGATCACGCGATGGGCCATCGCGCGCACCACGTCGATGTCGTGGGTGACCAGCACGTAGCTCAGGCCGTGTTTTTTCTGCAGGTCGCCCAGTAGCTGCAGAACCTGCTTCTGGATCGTGACGTCCAAAGCGCTGGTCGGCTCGTCCAGCACGACAATGCTCGGCCGGACGATGAGCGCGCGCGCGATCGCGATGCGCTGCCGCTGCCCGCCGGAAAATTCGTGCGGATAGCGCTGCAGGAGCGGAGCCACCTCGCCGTTCTCGGTCAATCCTACTTCCTGAAGGGCCTGGATGATGCGCTCCCGCCGGCCTTCGATCCCCAGCGCGGGCTCGTGGATCTCGAGGCCTTCGCCCACGATCGCCTCGACGGTGAGTCGCGGAGAGAGCGAGGACAGGGGATCCTGGAACACCACCTGGATCTCGCGCCGCAGCCTGCGCTTTTCATTCGCGTCCGCGGCCAGCCAGTTCGACTCGCCGATGCGGATGTCTCCCTTGGCGGCAACCAGGTTCAGCAGCGCCAGCGCCAGCGTCGTCTTGCCGGAGCCCGATTCGCCGATCACGCCCAGCGTCTCTCCCGGAGCGAGCTCGAAGTCCGCGTTCTTCACGGCCACGAAGCGTCCCTTGTTGAACCAGCCGCGGATGCCGGGCAACGGGATCGCATACTCGACCGTGACCCCGGTCGCGCTGAGCACCCTGCCTTCGCCGGGCGGCCCGACATCGCGGCGAGGCACGCTGTCGATGAGTTTTCGCGTGTAAGCGTGTTGTGGCGCGCGCATGACTTCGGCGGTGGCGCCCTGCTCGACGATGATGCCGCGCTCCATCACCGCGACGCGATCGGCGTACCTGCGCACGAGATTCAGGTCATGCGTGATCAGGAGCAGGCTCATTCCGGACTCCGCGCGCAACCGGTCGAGCAGCCCGAGGATCTGGAGGCGGATCGAAGCATCCAGCGCGGTGGTCGGCTCATCCGCAATCAGCAGCTTGGGATTGCACGCCAGCGCCATTGCGATCATCGCGCGCTGCCGCTGCCCGCCCGAAAGCTGGTGCGGATAGCTGCGCGCCCTTCTCTCCGGATCGTCGATCCCGACGCGCTTCATCGCCTCGATCGCCCCGGCGCGCGCTTTCTGCACGTCCAGGCCTTCGTGCAGGCGCAGCGATTCCGCTATCTGCTCGCCGACCTTGTGCACCGGATTCAGCGCGGTCATCGGCTCCTGGAAGATCATCGCGATATCGCGGCCGCGCAATTCGTGCAGCTTCGCGGCCGACATCTTCAGCACGTCCTGCCCCTCGAACAGCACTTCGCCGCTCAGCCGGGCGGTCTCCAGGAGGCGCATGAGCGAAAGCGCCGTCACGGTTTTTCCGGAGCCCGATTCGCCGACCAGCGCGAGCCTCTGGCCCTGCTCGAGCGAAAACGAAACACGATCGACGACCCGGCGGGTGCCGAACCCCACGCTCAGCTCGCGCACTTCCAGCCGGCTCATGGCGTGTCCCCTTCGAGGACCTTGCGCGGGTCGAGCGCGTCGCGCAACGCGTCACCTATGAGGATGAGCAGGAGCAGGGTCACCACCAGCACGACGAATGTGGAGAGCGAGATCCACCAGCAATCGAGGTTGTTCTTGCCCTGGCTGAGCAGCTCGCCGAGGCTCGGCGTTCCCGGGGGCATGCCCAGGCCGAGGAAGTCCAGGCTGGTCAGCGCGCCCACCGCCCCGGCCATCTCGAAGGGCACCAGCGTGACCACCGGCGTCAGGCTGTTCGGCAGGATATGGCGCGTCATGATGGTGAGGTTGGTCTGGCCAAGAGCGCGCGCCGCGCGGACGTAGTCGAGCGTGCGGTTCTTGAGGAACTCGGCGCGCACGTAAGCCGCGATCCCGAGCCACCCGAAAATCGACAGCAGCAGGACCAGCAGCCAGAAACTGGGCGCGAACATCGAAGACAGGATGATGAGCATGTACAGCGTCGGCATCGAGCTCCACATCTCGTTGAAGCGTTCCATGACGATGTCCGTCCAACCGGCGAAATAACCCTGGATCGCGCCGATCAGCACGCCGAACACGGCGCAGATCGAGGACACGATCAGTGCGAACATCACCGAGATGCGAAATCCATAGACCAGCCGCGCGAGCAAATCCCGGCCGGTGTCGTCGGTGCCCAGGATGTTCTGCGAATCCGGGGCCGCCGGGTTCGGCTGCAGGGAGAAATAGTTGACCGTGCGATGGTGATACGGGTTGGGCGGGTAGAGCGCGAAGTTGTCGCTCTTGGCCAGGTTCGCCCGGATGAGCGGATCCAGGTAGTCCGTCTGCGACGGGAAGTCGCCGCCGAACGTGGTCTCCGGCAGGGTTTGGACCAGCGGGAAATAGAGTTGCCCGCTGTAGCGCACGACAAGCGGCTTGTCGTTCGACAGGACTTCGGCGAACAGGCTCAGTATGAAGAGCACCAGGAAAATGACGAGGCTGTAATAACCCAGCTTGTTGCCGCGAAAGCGCCGCCAGGCGCGGCGGCCGGGACTCATGGCCGGCGCCCGGACCGTGGGTGGCGCGCCGGCCGTGATCGCGTCAGTCAAAATACGTCACCCTCGGGTCGACCCAGATGTAGCTCAGGTCGCGCAGCAGCGTGGTGAACAGGCCGATGATCGTGAACAGGAACAGGCTTCCGAGCACCACCGGGTAATCGCGCCGGATGACCGACTCGTACGAGAGCAGCCCGAGGCCGTCGAGCGAGAACAGGGTTTCGATCAGCAGCGACCCGCTGAAGAACGCGCCGACGAACGCGGCCGGGAACCCGGTCATGATCGGGATCATCGCGTTGCGGAATACGTGCTTCCAGAGCACGGTTCGCTCGTCCAGGCCCTTGGCGCGCGCTGTCAGCACGTATTGCTTGCGAATCTCTTCGAGCACCGAGTTCTTCGTCAGCACGGTGATGACGGCGAATCCCCCGAGCACCATCGCCGCGATCGGCATGGCGATATGCCAGAAGTAATCGGCGATCTTCCCGAACAGGCTGAGCTCGGCCCAGTTGATCGACGTGAGTCCGCGCAGCGGGAACCACTGCACGAAAGAGCCTCCGCCGAAGAGGACGAGCAGCACCACGCCCATCACAAAGCCCGGGATCGCGAAGCCGAGCAGCACGATGAAAGTCGTCACCATGTCGAACCGCGTGCCCGCCCGCACGGCCTTGGCTATCCCCAGCGGCACCGAGACCAGGTAAACGAGCAGGAAAGTCCACAGGCCCAGGCTGATCGACACCGGCAGCTTCTCGAGGATCAGCTTCCAGACATCCTTGTTGTGATAAAAACTGCGGCCGAGGTCGAAACGCACGAACTGCGAAAGCATCTGCACATAGCGCTCGAGCGGAGGCTTGTCGAAGCCGTACAGCTGCTTGATCTCCTCGATGCGCTTGGCATCGACCCCCTGCCGGCCACGATAGCCGCTGTCGGCCGACGACGGGCCTTCGCCCCCCGCTTCGCGGCCCTGCAATTGCGAAACCAGCTGCTCGACGGGACCGCCCGGCACGAACTGCACGACGACGAAGGTGATCGTGAGGATGCCGAGCAGGGTCGGGATCATCAGCAGCAATCGCTTCAGTACATAGGACCACATCGCATCGTTCCGGTTACTTTTTCCACCAGGTTGCAAGCACCCAGGATTCGGGCTGGTAGTACAGCGGCATCACTGCGGGCTGCTCGAACTTCCCCGAGCGATAGGCTATCCGATACGTGTTGGCGTAGTACTGCGGGATCGCGTAATGCCCATGACGCAGGATGCGGTCAAGCGCGCGCAGCCGCGCCACCAGTTCGGGGCGCGTGCGCGCGGAAACCACCTGCCCGAGCAGGGTGTCCACCGCGGGGTCTTTGATGCCCGTGAGGTTGCCGGAGCCTTCGGTGCCCGCCGACTGCGAGCCAAAGCGGTCGAGAAGCTCGCTGCCCGGCGCTTCCCTTCCCGGAATCCGGCCGCCGAAAAAATCGAAATCGAAAACGTCCATGCGTTTTTGCAGCAGCGCGAAGTCCACCACGCGCACTTCAGCGTCGATTCCGAGCTTGCCCAGCGCCTGGATGAACGGTGTGTTGACCGGGCCGCTGCGCGTGGAATTGTCGAGGAACTCGATACGCATCGGTTCGCCGCGTGCATTGCGCAACTTGCCGTCCCGGTAGGTCCAGCCGGCCGCCGCAAGCAGGTCCTTGGCCTTGCGCAGGTTGGCGCGCAGGCTGCCGGGCGAATCGGTCGTCGGCGGCTGCGGCACTTCCTCGCTGAAGACCTTTGGAGGCAGGCCGCCGCGCAATGGCTCGAGCACGGCCAGCTCATCCGGACCGGGCAGGCCCTTGGCCTCGAAATCGCTGTTGTTGAAGTAACCGCGCACGCGGATATAGGCGCTGTAAAAAAGCTTGCGGTTCATCCATTCGAAATCGAATGCCAGCGCGAGCGCTTCCCGGACCCGCGGATCCTTGAACTTCTCGCGGCGGGTATTGATCATGTAGCCCTGGAAATCCCCGGCGTTCTTCGAAGTGAGCTCCTTCTTGATGAGCTCGCCGGAATCGAATTTCTTGCCTGTGTAAGTCCGCGCCCATTCGCGTGCCGAAAAGCTCCGGACGTAGTCGAACTCGCCCGCCTTGAATGCTTCGGTCTGCGCAGTGTTGTCCTGGTAGATTTTGTAGGTGATGCGGTCGAAATTGAACATCCCCCGGCGCGCATTGAGGTCGCGTGCCCAATAGTTCGGGTCGCGGTCATACGTGATGTCGCGCCCGAAATTCATGCGCCCGATCCGGTAGGGTCCGCTCGCGATCGGGAAATCGAGGATGATCTTGTCGAACGGCTTGCCCCCGCCCCACTCCCGGCTGAAGACAGGCAGGCCGCCCACCATCAACGGAAGCTCCGCGTTCGCACGGCTGAACTCGAAGCGCACTACGAGCGGCTCCACCACAATGGCCTGCTTCACGTCGCCGAAGATCACGCGGTACTGGGGCGCCGCGAGCTTGCTCATCAGCGCGTCGAAGCTGTGCTTGACGTCGGCCGCCATGACCGGCTTGCCGTTGTGGAATCGCGCGGCCGGGTTGATGCGGAAGGTGACAGAAAGGCCGTCGGCGGGCACCTCGACGTCTTCGGCCAGCAGCCCGTAGCCGCTGGTGGGTTCGTCCATCGTGCCGGTCAGCAGCGATTCGAAAACCAGCGAGTTGAGACCCGGAGGCGCCGTGCCTTTGAGGATGTACGGGTTGTACTTGTCGAAATTGCTGATCCGCAGGGGCGGCACGAGGTCGATGCTTCCGCCCTTGGGCGCCTTGGGATTGACCCACTCGAATGCCGCGAACCCGGCCGCGTACTTGAGCTCGCCGAACTGGCCATAGCCGTGGGCGGCGTGCGCTCCGGGCACGAAGGCCGCGAGCCCGAGAATGGATAGGACGGCGCGCAAGGCGGCTGTCATCGTCAGGCAGCCCTGCGCTGCCAGCCCAGCGGCATCGAGGCGAGCAATTTCCTGGTGTAAGGGTGCTGGGGGTCGGAGTAGATCGCGTCTGAATCCGCGGTCTCCACGATCTCGCCGTCGCTCATGACCATCACCCGGTCGGCCATGTAGCGCACGACTGCGAGGTCGTGCGAAATGAACAGGTAGCTCATGGCCAACTCGTCCTGCAATTGCTGGAGCAGGTTGAGCAGCTGGGACTGGATGGAAACGTCAAGCGCGGAAACCGACTCATCGCAGATCAGTACATCGGGCTTCAGCGTCAGGCAGCGTGCGATCGCGATCCTTTGCCTCTGCCCCCCGGAGAATTCATGAGGATACTTGAAGAACGCGGACTCCGGCAGCCCGACTTTTCCGAGCAGCTCCAGCGCGAGGCCCCGGCGATCGGGGTCCGACCCGCCAATGGCATGGATCCTCATCGGCTCCATGAGAATCTGCCCCACGGTGAATCGCGGATTGAGCGACGCGTACGGGTTCTGGAACACGATCTGGATCCTGCGCTTGGCCGCGATGAATTCCTTCTTCGGCAAGGAGAACCAGTCCCGGCCTTCGAAAAGCACCTCGCCGGCGGTGGCCTCGTGCAAACGCATGAGGACCATCGCGAGCGTGGACTTGCCGGAACCGGATTCGCCCACGAGCCCCAGCGTCTTGCCCCTTGGCAGGGTGAAGGACGCGTCCTTGACCGCCCGCACTTCGCGTTTGCCGAACAGCCCTTCGCGAAGGAAGAAGCTCTTTGACACGCCCCGGGCTTCCAGCACGATCTCTTCGCCACCGTCGATGCCGCGTTGTCTTTGCTTATCCTGGTCGACTGGTGCGACGGGAGCATCCATGAAGTCCGCGATCACCGGGAGCCGGAGCGGGCGGCCCTGGAGCGCGGGCCGGCAGGCCAGGAGCGCCTTGGTATACGCATCCTGGGGCGTTTCGAAGATCTGCCGCGCCGCGCCCTGCTCGCGGATCTGCCCCGCGCGCATGACCACCACGGCATCGGCAATCTCGCCCACCACGGCCAGGTCGTGGGTGATGAACAGGACCGACATCTGGCGACGCTTCCGCAGCGCGGCCAGGAGTTCCAGGATCTGCTTCTGGACGGTCACGTCGAGGGCGGTAGTGGGCTCGTCGGCGATCAGCAGTTTCGGCTCGCAGGCTATTGCCATCGCGATCATCACCCGTTGCTGCTGGCCGCCGGACAACTGGTAAGGATAGGCGTTGATCCTCGTGGCGGGCTCCGGAATGCCGACTTCGGCCAGCAGCTCGACGGCGCGTGCCCGCGCTGCGGCGCGCGTGAGTCCCAAGTGGGCCCTGAGGACTTCACTCAGTTGAAACCCGACCGGGAACACCGGATTGAGCGAGCTCATCGGCTCCTGGAAGATCATCGAAATCTCCCGGCCCCGGACCGACAGCAATGCCTTCCGGTCCCTGCTGAGCAAGTCGCGCCCGTTGAAGGCGGCCGTCCCTTCGGGCCGGACGAGGGCGTTCTCCGGGAGCAACCCGAGGATCGCAAGGGCCGTCACCGACTTGCCGCTGCCGGACTCGCCCACCAGCGCCACCGTGCTGTTCACCGGGACGTCGAAGCTCACCCCGTCCACCGCCACGACCGGCCGGCCGCGCTCGCCGCGAAATTCCACCGCGAGATTGCGTACGGAGAGCAACGGGGGGGCCGATTGGCTCAATTCAGCCTCGGGTCGAGCGCATCGCGCAACGCGTCCGTGAGCAGGCTGAACGCGGTCACCAGCACAGCCATTGCCAGCGTGGCCGATGCGATCTGCCACCAGCGCCCGTTCAGGAGCTCGTTCTGCGCTTCGTTGATCATGCTGCCCCAGGAAACCGTGTCCACGCCGACACCGAAACCAAGGAAGCTCAGGATGACTTCGGACTTGATGAACAGGACCACATGCAGCGAAAGCTGGACCAGCACCACGTGGCCGACATTCGGCAGGATGTGGACGTACATGCGCGAAAGGTCGCTCGCACCGATCGCATCGGCCGCCTGCACGTACTCGCGCACCTTGTGCTTCATGTACTCGGCGCGCACCAGCCTGAAGATGCCGGTCCACCCGGTGAGGCCGAGGATCAGCACGACCGTGGCCGTGCCCTTCTGGTTGAGCACCGCAGCGATCGCAAGGATCAGCAACAGGTACGGAATGGACGTGAACACGCTGTACACCCAGTTGAGGAACGCATCGATGCGCCCGCCGAAGTAACCGGCTTGGGCCCCGAGCACGGTGCCGATCAATGCCGCGAGTACGGCGGCAGCCAGCCCCACCAGCACGGACGTCTGCGTGCCTTTGAGCGTCTTCTGCAGGACGTCGCGGCCCCACTTGTCCCCGCCCAGGGGCAACGTCGGGGACCGGGCCTCGGGCGCCGACGCAATGTCCGGGCTCTTCAGGATCTCCGCGAGTTCGACGCCGATCGGGTCGACGATGCCGAGATCTTCGGCGGGGCCCGCAGGCGTCGCGCCCTCCTCCGGCCTGGATTGGGGGGACTGGCGTCCACCTGCGCTGAATGCGGGTGGCGCATAGCTGATGCCCGTCTCTTTTGACCAGTGCCCGGCGATGAGACCGGCGCCGGCGCCTGCCGCCACGAACAGATAGACGAGGACCACCAGCGCGCTTGCCAGCCCGACCTTGTCGTCCCTGAAGTGTCGCCATGCATTGGTCCAGTGACCAGGAGAGGTCGCCGCGTCGGTCGATTGCAAGATCACGGCGCCTGGGCTCATCGGAGTTGCACCCGCGGATCGAGCGCCTTGTACAGCAGGTCGGTAGCGAGGTTCACCACCATGGTTGCGATGGCCACGTAGACCGTCACCGCCTTGATCAGCGGAAAATCGCTGCGCTCGACAGCAAGGATCACTTCGCGGCCGATCCCCGGAATGGAGAAGAACCGCTCCACAAGGAACGCGCCGGCGAGCAGCCCGGGAAGCTGGATCATCACATTGGTGAGGACCGGAATCGCGGCGTTGCGCAGCACGTGGATGCCCATTGTGCGGGCTTCGCCCATGCCCTTGGCCCTTGCGGTGCGCACGTAGTCCTGGTTGATCTCTTCGAGGAAGAAGCTGCGATAGAGGCGGATGTCCGGGGCAAGCGTGACGACGACCAGCACCAGCACCGGCAACGCGCTGTAGCGCAGCAGGTTCTCCGTGAAGCCGTTTCCCCAGCCCTGCACCGGGAACCAGCCCAGCTGGTAGCCGACCACGTACTGGAACACGATGATGTAGACGAGGATCGAGATCGACTGCCCGACCGTGCAGGCCACCATGATCGCGCGATCGGTGAGCGACCCCCTCATGTAAGCCACCAGCATCGCAGCCGCCATCGAGAGCACGGTGCCGATGACCATCATCGGAACGAGGACCGTCAGCGACGGCCCGAGCCGCGTCGCGAAGATCGCGGAGATCCGCTCGTTCGTCGACCAGCTCACGCCGAAATCCCCCGTCACGATCTGCCGGATGAAGATGAGGAACTGCACGGGATACGGCTGGTCTATGCCGAGCTGGCGGCGGATATTCTCGATCTGCGCCGGGTTGGAGACCTTGCCGGCGAGCAGGTAGGCCGGATCGCCCCCGACGATATTGAAGAGCACGAAGACGAGCAGCACGACGCCAAGCAGCGTCGGGATGAACTCGAGCACGCGGCGGACGATGTAGGAGAGCATTCCTACGTCCCCGGCCGCTGGCCGAGGTCGATGTAAAGCCACTCGGCATGCAGCACGGGGTGCTTGCGGTAACCCATCACATGGGGCTGGAGCAGCACGTTGCGGTACCGGCTGTCCGCGAGCATCCAGACCGTGTCTGTCTCCATGATGCGCGTCATCTCGCGATACAGCCGGTTGCGCTCGGGCCCGTCCGGCAGCGTCCTCGATCTTTCGTAGCGCTTGTCGTACTCCCTGGATTGGTAGCAGGCGTTGTTGCTCTGCTTCGAGTTCGGCCCGTAGAGGAGCTGCATGAAGTTGTCGCCGTCGGGGTAGTCGGCGATCCATGCCGCGCCCCGCATCATGAGGCGACACTCGTTCTCGAGCTTGATCAGCTCGGGGAAGCGGTCCTTGTGGAACTCGACCCGCACGCCGATCGAATCCAGCGACCGCTTGATCAGCTCGTCGAACTGCCTCGCGACCTCTGTCGGAGGCGACGAATAACGCAGGACCAGCGGCTTGCCGTCGGGCAGCGACCGGTAGCCATCGCTTGCCTTCCTGTAGCCGAACCGATCCAGCAAAGCGTTTGCGACGCGCGGGTCGTGCGGGATGCCGCGGCGATAGGCCGGGTCGTGCCCGGCGACGCCCGGTGGAATCGGATACTGGGCGCGGATCGCCTGGCCATTGCGGATGATCCTGATCTGGTCCTCGAGCTTGTAGGCCATTGCGACCGCGCGGCGCAAGGCGATCTTCTCCCTGGAGAACCCGCCGACGGGATTCGGCTTCCCGCCGATCGATTCCTGCATGTTGAAGTAGGTGTACGTGATCTCCGGATCGACGCTGCGATCCAGGCTGAAGCCGCGCTTGGCGAAGTCAGGCTTCAGTTTGCCGTCCGCGCCCATGAAGATGCCGGCAAGCTCGGAGAGCTGGTACTCGATGTCCGTCTGGCGCCCGAGGAAGGCCAGCCATCGGCTCTGGGTCTCCTCCATGATGCTGATCTCGACACCGCCGATTGCGGGGAGGCGCTTGCCTTTCATCTGCGCGACGATTGCGGTGTCCGCGGGGTTGTCCCCGGCGGCGAAGTCCCAGGTTCTGTCCCGGTATCCCGGATTGGCCTCTAGCGTGATCTTCGACGAGCGCACGTAGCTCTTGAGCCGGAATGGACCCGTCCCCACCGGGTGCGAGTTCGTTTCGTTGCCGTACGTTTCGATGGCTTCGCGCGCGACCGCGCCGGCAAGGGGAAAAGCCAGCACGTGCGAGAAATTGAAGTCGGTCTGGTTCAGGCGGATGCGCAATGTGAAGCGATCGGGAAGCTCGAACCCCGCGATCCTGGCGTCGTAGTCGAAGCGGCCGGTCTTCTTCGCCTGCGCGACCAGGTCGTCGAGGCCGGCGATCTTGCCTTCGAAAAGGAAGGCATAGGGCGAGCGATTCGCCGGATCCATGAACCGCTTGAAGGAATACGCGTAGTCCGCCGCGGTCAGCTCCCGCCTGGCGCCTTTGAACGCGGTGTCGTCACTGAAGAAGATACCCGGCTTCACCTGCAGCGTGTAAGTACGACCGTCCTTGCTGATCGAGGGCATCGAGGCAGCGACGTTCGGGACCAGCTTTGCCGGCCGGGCGAGGTAGTCGTAAGTCAACAGCGGATCGAAGATCGCCTCGATCACCGTGCCGGAGTAATAGTCGGAGATGCGCACCGGGTCGAAGCCCGTCTCGGAGGCCTGGAAGGTGACGCGGAGGATCTTGCCATTGTCCGCCTGCGCTGGCGCCGCAATCCAGATGAGGAACAGCGCGGCGATCCCTATGCAACGCGGCAGGCCCTTCATCCAGCGCAATCCATCGGTCGCAGTAGTCCCGGGACAGGTGTGAGCCGGCGCATCCGGGCCGGCGGGGGAAAGTATAATCCGCGGGCGCAGCAACCACAGGGAACAGCATGGGATTTCTCGCCGGAAAACGCATCCTTGTCACCGGGCTCATCAGCAACCGCTCGATCGCCTGGGGCATCGCCAAGGCCGCGCAGCGCGAAGGCGCCGAGCTCGCCCTCACCTACCAGACCGATCGCTTCAAGGACCGTGTCACGGACATGGCGAAGGAGCTCGGCTCCGACATCGCGCTGCCCTGCGAGGTGTCCGAGGATGCCTCGATCGCCGCCCTGTTCGAGCAGCTCGGCAAGCGCTGGGAAAAACTCGACGGGCTAGTGCATTCCATCGCCTTCGCCTCGAAGGAAGCGATCGCGGGCGATTTCCTCGAGGGACTCTCGCGCGAGGGCTTCCGGCAGGCGCTCGACATCTCGGCCTACAGTTTTCCGGCGCTGGCCAAGGCTGCGCTGCCGATGCTGAGCGAGAAGGCCTCGCTGGTGACGCTGACCTACCTGGGATCGGAGCGCGTCATCCCGAACTACAACACCATGGGCCTGGCAAAGGCGAGCCTCGAGGCCAGCGTGCGTTACCTGGCGGAAAGCCTGGGCGCGAGGGGCGTGCGCGTGAATGCGATTTCCGCCGGGCCGATCAAGACGCTGGCCGCAAGCGGCATTTCCGGGTTCGGAAAGATCCTCAAGTTCGTCGAGCAAAATGCGCCGCTGCGACGCAATGTGACGATCGACGACGTGGGCAATGCCGCGGCTTTCCTGCTTTCGGATCTAGCCGCCGGGATCACTGCGGAAGTCATCCATGTCGACAACGGCTTCAGCACGATGGCCGCGGGCATGCGGTCCCTGAACGACGACCCACCCGCCTAGCCTTTCCTACTGCTGTTGTTTCTTGTCGAGATTGGCCTTGTTGATTTCGACCTTGGCCTGCGAGCGCAGGCTGGCCGCGTAGGCCGTGAACTGCTCGCCGCCGACCTGGCTTTCCTGGCGCGCGAGCGCGCCTTTGGCATCAGGCTCGGCCTTGGGCGGCGTATCGATGATCCGGCTGATTCGATAGACCACATATGCGCGGTCGGCGCCGAAACCCGCGTAGCCGGGAAGCTTGGTGGTGTCCGCCGCGAGGATCTGCCGCAGGGCTTCCGGGGGCAGTCCTTCCGCGGTGGCACGGCTGACGGCGTGCGGGGCGGACCACTTGATGCCTGAGTCCTTGCCAGCCTTGAGCTCGGCGAGTTTCGCTTCGCCGTCCTTGCGCGCGAGCTTGGCGGCTTCCTGAAACCGCAGCTGCTTGTCGATATCCGCCTTCACCTCCTCGAACTTGAGCTGCGCCGCCGGCTTGTGCTCGGTCACGCGGGCCGACGCAAGCGTGCTCGGCGCCACTTCGATCGCATCGGTATTCCTCTTCGACTGGATCGAGTCTGACGAGAACAGCGCCGCGAGCATGCGCGGATTGCCAAGGACGCCCGCCGCCTTGGAGGCCGTTTTTGGAATCCAGTCGGTCTTCTGCACCTGCAGCTTGAAGCGCTCGGCCGCCGGCTTCAGGCTGTCGGACTGCTCGTAGACGAGGTTGCTGAAGACCTCCGCGGACTCGGCGAACTTGCGCGTGCCTTTCGAGCGCGCAAGCTCCTTCGAGAGGTCGGCGCGGACTTCCTCCAGCCCCTTGATCTTCGCCGCCTGGACCGCCGTCACGCGGATGATGTGAAACCCGAATTCGGTTGCCACGAGGTCGCTGGTCTCGCCTTCCTTGAGCTTGAAGGCCGCGTCCTCGAACGGCTTGACCATCGTGCCGGGGGACACCGCCCCAAGGTCGCCACCCTTGTCCGCCGAGCCCGGATCCTGCGAGTTCTGTTTTGCGAGCTCGGCGAATTTCGCCGGCGTCTTCCTGATTTCGGCCAGCAGGCCTTCGGCTTTTTTCTTCGCAGCCTCCTTCTCGGCCGGCTTTGCGTCCGCGGCGGCCGCGATGAGGATATGGCTGACGTTGCGCTGCTCTTCCTGCTTGTACTGGCTCAAGCGCGAGGCATAGGCCGCCTTGATTTCGTCCTCGCTGACGGGGTCCCCCGCGCCCAGCTGCTCGGCCGAAAGCACGAGGTACTCCGCCCGCACGAGTTCCGGCGTGCGCAACGACGCCTGGTTTGCGTCGTAGTACGCCTTCATGGCCGCTTCGTCCACCTTGACCTGGCCCGCGAATGCGTCGGCAAGGATCACGTGTTCCTGCACTTCGCGCTGCTCGCCTTCGATCGCGGCGAGGCGGTTCGACAACGCGCGCGCCTGGAACGCGCTCCCCGCGAGCGAGCGGTTCAGCTGCGACAGCGTGAGGTCGAAGCGCAGCTTCGATTCGAAACCGGCCGGCGTCATGTTCTGCGCCTGCAGCAGCGATTCGTAGGTCTGCTTGGAGAATTTCCCGTCCACCTGGAAAGGCGGCATGTTGGATATGAGCTCGCGCAGCTGCTCGTCGCTGATGATGAGGCGCGACTTGACCGCGGCAGTGGCGATCACTCGCCGGTCGATCAGGGTGTCGAGCAGCCCGGAGCGCGCCTCCGGCGTGTCGAAGGTCGTCAGGTCCGCGCCGCGGCCGAGGATGCCGCGAATGCGGTCCAACTGCTGCCGGTATTCCTCCTCGAACTCGCGCACGGTGATGTTCGCGCCATCGACGGTGGCGATGTTGTTTGCGCCGCTCATCGAATTCGTATAGGACTCGAGCCCGAAGAAGGCGAAGGGCACGATCATGAGTCCCAGGAGGACCTGGATGAAGCGCTTGTTCTTGAGGACGAAATCGAACATGTGGGGTCAATTTGCGAATGTGAAAAAGGCGAACCGTGGTTCGCCTTTTCAGGAAGCGTGGCGGAGTGGACGGGACTCGAACCCGCGACCTCTGCCGTGACAGGGCAGCATTCTAACCAACTGAACTACCACTCCACGCCGTTACTGCATGCCCTGCAACTGCCCTGCTGCTCGCCTTCCTGGTGGGTACTGTTGGGGTCGAACCAACGACATCTGCCTTGTAAGGGCAGCGCTCTACCGCTGAGCTAAGCACCCTTGATCCGGCTTTTCCACCCAGTCCAGCCCCGCCGTCCATCTGCCGCCCTCGAATACACACAGGGCGGCGGCTGAAAAGCCCGTTAGTTTAACGCATCCTTCAGTGCTTTTCCAGCGCGAAACTTGGGCACGCGCGCCGCCTTGATCTTGATCTCGGCGCCGGTGCGCGGGTTGCGGCCTGAGCGCGCCGCACGCTTGCCCACGTAAAACGTGCCGAACCCGACCAGGGTCACCATGTTGCCCTTCTTAAGGTTCGACTTGATCGCAACGACCATCGCGTCGATCGCGCGTTCGGACGCCGACTTGGAAATCTCGGCGGCCTGGGCGATCTGCTCGATCATCTCAGCTTTGTTCATCGCACTCCCCTCAATGCTTTATCAATGCGTAATGACACCCGGCTTGGAATCCCCGGCCTTGTCTTTTACTTCCGGCAGCGCCGCCGCGACCTCGTCCGTAAGGGGCGAGGGATGACGCTCCAGCGCGACTTCCAGCACCTTGTCGATCCACTTGACCGGCACGATTTCGAGCTTGTTCTTGATGTTGTCGGCGATCTCCTGGAGGTCCTTCACGTTCTCCTCCGGGATCATCACCGTCTTGATGCCGCCGCGAACCGCCGCGAGCAGCTTCTCCTTGAGTCCGCCGATCGCCAGGACTTCACCGCGCAGCGTGATCTCGCCGGTCATCGCCACGTCGGCGCGCACCGGAATGCCGGTGAGCGACGATACGAGCGCCGTCGTGATCGCAATGCCCGCGCTCGGGCCGTCCTTGGGCGTCGCGCCCTCGGGGAAGTGCACGTGCAGGTCGTTCTTCTCGTACGAATCGTCCCGGATGCCGAGCTTGCGTGAGCGGCTGCGCACCACCGAGCGCGCTGCTTCGACCGACTCCTTCATCACGTCGCCCAGCGAACCGGTGCGGATGATGTTGCCCTTGCCCGGCATCAGCGCGGTTTCGATCGTCAGCAGTTCGCCTCCGACTTCGGTCCACGCCAGGCCCGTGACCTGTCCGATCTGGTTTTCTTTCTCCGCCATGCCAAACGTGAAGCGCCGAACGCCAAGGTACTTGTCGAGGTTGCGCGGCGTTACCGAGATTTTCTTCTGCTTGCCCTCGGTCATGATCTGCTTGACCGCCTTGCGGCAGATCTTGGAAATCTCGCGCTCGACGCCCCGCACACCGGCTTCTCGCGTGTAGTAGCGCACCACGTCGCGGATCGCGGGCTCGGTCACCGACAGCTCGCCGTCCCTGAGGCCGTTGTTCTTCATCTGCTTGGGCAGCAGGTACTTGACCGCGATGCTGACCTTTTCGTCCTCGGTGTAGCCCGAGAGGCGGATCACTTCCATCCGGTCGAGCAGCGCGGGCGGAATGTTCAGCGTATTCGAGGTGGCAATGAACATCACCTCGGACAGGTCGTACTCGACCTCGATGTAGTGGTCGACGAACGTGTGGTTCTGCTCAGGGTCTAACACCTCGAGCAGCGCCGACGAAGGGTCGCCGCGGAAATCCATGCCCATCTTGTCGACTTCGTCCAGGAGAAACAACGGGTTCTTGACCGCCACCTTGGACATGCTCTGCAGGATCTTGCCCGGCATCGAGCCGATATACGTGCGGCGATGGCCGCGGATCTCCGCCTCGTCCCGCACGCCGCCGAGGGCCATGCGCACGAACTTGCGGTTCGTCGCCTTGGCGATCGACTGGCCGAGCGAGGTCTTGCCTACGCCGGGCGGGCCGACGAGGCACAGGATCGGCGCCTTCATGCGCTCGACGCGGCTTTGCACGGCCAGGTACTCGAGGATGCGTTCCTTGACCTTCTCGAGGCCGTAGTGGTCCTCGTCCAGCACCTTTTGCGCGGCCTTGATGTCCTTGCTGATCTTGGTCTTCTTCCTCCACGGGAGGTTGACCAGGGTCTCGATGTAGTTGCGCACGACCGTGGCTTCGGCCGACATCGGCGACATGAGCTTTAATTTCTTGAGCTCCGCGTCGACCTTCTTGCGCGCTTCCTTGGGCATGTGCGCCTTGCGGATGCGCTTGTCCATCTCCTCGAGGTCGGCGCCCTCCTCGCCTTCGCCGAGCTCTTTCTGGATCGCCTTGACCTGCTCGTTGAGGTAGTACTCGCGCTGGCTCTTCTCCATCTGGCGCTTCACGCGGCCACGGATGCGCTTCTCGACCTGCAGGATGTCGATCTCGGTCTCGAGCTGCGAAAGGAGGTGCTCGAGGCGCGCCTTGACGTCGAACATCTCGAGCACTTGCTGCTTCTGCTCGAGCTTGAGCGGAAGATGCGCGGCCACGGTGTCGGCGAGGCGGCCGGCTTCGTCGATGCCGGAGAGCGAAGTCAGGATCTCGGGCGGGATCTTCTTGTTGAGCTTTACATACTGGTCGAACGCCGAAAGCAGCGCGCGGCGCATTGCTTCGACCTCGTGCTGGACCGCGCCCTCGGGCGGGATCACGCTGGCTTCAGCTGTCCAGTGGCTCTTGAGGTCGGTGATCTCGCCGATCCGCGCACGGCTGCCGCCCTCGACGAGGACCTTTACGGTGCCGTCGGGCAGCTTGAGCATCTGGAGGATGTTCGAGATGCAGCCGATCTCGTACATGTCCTCGGGGCCCGGATCGTCCTTGGCTGCGGATTTCTGCGCGACCAGGAGGATGGACTTGCCGGCCTCCATCGCCGTTTCCATTGCCTTGATCGACTTGGGACGCCCCACGAACAGCGGTATGACCATGTGTGGGAACACCACCACGTCCCGCAGTGGAAGCAGCGGGTACTGGACGGGCTGGTTGTTGTCGCTTACCTGCGTTTCGGACATTGGGTCCTCGAGCCTGGAACTTGACAAAAACTGCGCTTGGCAAAATTACGCGGCAAGCAGGTAGATGCGGCCGCTTTGCCTCGATGCAACATCACGCCGAGCTTCCGGCGACCTTCGGCTGGTCCGAATAGATCAGGATCGGCTTGCCGTCCGCAATGACCATCGCCTCGTCCACGACGACCTTGCTCACGTTTTCCATGGTCGGTAATTCGTACATGGTATCCAGCAGGATCTGTTCGAGGATGGAGCGCAGGCCACGCGCGCCGGTCCTGCGGGCCAGCGCTTTCTTCGAAACGGCGGCGAGCGCGGGGATCCTCACCTCGAGTTCGACGCCTTCCATGAGGAATAGTTTCTGGTACTGCTTGAGCAGAGCGTTCTTGGGCTCGGTCAGGATCTGGATCAGGGCCGCCTCGTCGAGCTCTTCGAGCATGGCCGCCACCGGCAGGCGCCCGACGAACTCGGGGATCAGGCCGTACTTGATCAGGTCTTCAGGCTCTGTGCCGCGCAGGACTTCGCTGATGTCCTTGCCGCTGCGCGTGCTCCTCACTTCGGCGCCGAAGCCGATGCCGGATTTCTCCGAGCGGGCGCGGATGATCTTGTCCAGCCCATCGAAAGCCCCGCCGCAGATGAACAGGATGTTGGTGGTGTCGACCTGTACGAAATCCTGGTTCGGATGCTTGCGCCCGCCCTGCGGAGGCACCGAGGCGATGGTGCCCTCGATGAGCTTGAGCAGCGCCTGCTGCACGCCCTCGCCCGAAACATCCCGGGTGATCGAAGGGTTATCCGACTTGCGCGAGATCTTGTCGATCTCGTCGATGTACACGATGCCGCGCTTGGCCTTGTCGACGTCGTAGTCGCAGTTCTGCAGCAGCTTCTGGATGATGTTCTCGACGTCCTCGCCGACGTAGCCGGCTTCGGTCAGCGTCGTCGCATCGGCAATCACGAACGGCACGTTCAGCAGCCGCGCCAGTGTCTGCGCAAGCAGCGTCTTGCCCGAGCCGGTGGGCCCGATCAGCAGGATGTTCGACTTGGCAAGTTCCACCTCGTCGTTCTTGGTGAGGTGCTTGAGCCGCTTGTAATGGTTGTACACCGCGACCGAAAGGATCTTCTTGGCCTGGTTCTGCCCGATCACGTACTGGTCGAGGATCTCGCGGATCTCGCGCGGCGTCGGCAGGTCCGACTTGGCGCCCTTGCCGCCTTTGTCGGTCGCCGTCTCCTCGCGGATGATGTCGTTGCAAAGCTCGATGCACTCGTCGCAAATGAACACCGAAGGTCCGGCGATGAGTTTTCTCACCTCGTGCTGGCTCTTGCCGCAGAACGAGCAATACAGCAGTTTTTCGCCCGAGGAGGTCTTTTCCGACATGCGTTTTGGCTCCGCCTATCCTGTTCAGGTTATCCGGGATTGCCTAGACTGCGCCCTGCGCCCGCGAGGTCAGCACCTTGTCGACGATCCCGTACTTTACAGCGGCATCGGCCGACAGGAAGTTGTCGCGGTCAGTATCTTTTGCAATCGTATCAACGTTCTGCCCCGTGTGCTTTGCGAGGATCTCGTTTAGCCGCTGGCGCAGGAACAGGATCTCCCTGGCGTGGATTTCGATGTCCGACGCCTGGCCCTGGAACCCGCCCATCGGCTGGTGGATCATGACGCGAGAATTCGGCAGGCAGAAGCGCTTGCCCTTCTCGCCGGCGGCGAGCAGCAGCGAGCCCATGCTGGCGGCCTGGCCGACGCAAAGCGTGGAAACGTTGGGCTTGACGAACTGCATGGTGTCGTAGATTGCCAGCCCCGCCGACACCGACCCGCCGGGTGAGTTGATGTAGAAAGAGATGTCCTTGTCCGGGTTCTCGGATTCGAGAAAGAGTAACTGCGCAACGATGAGGTTGGCTGTGACTTCGTTCACGACTCCGACGAGAAAGACGACACGCTCCTTGAGGAGGCGCGAGTAGATGTCGTAGGCGCGCTCGCCACGGCCCGATTGCTCGATGACCATGGGCACGAGGCCCAACGCGGTGGGTTCCGTCCTGCCGGAGGGGGAGGACTGCCAGAGAGTGTCGATCATGTGCCGCTGCCCATCAGTTCGTCGAATGGAATCGCCTTGTCGACGACCTTGGCTTTCGACATCACCCAGTCGACGACGTTGTCCTCCAGGGCGAGGCCTTCCATCTCAGTCAGGCGTTGCGGCTGCATGTAGAACCATTTTACCACCTCGGCCGGGCTCTCATACGACTGCGCCTGCTCTTCGATCAGCTTCCTGATCTGGTCCGGCTTGGGCTTCAGGCCTTCCTTCTTGGCGAGCTCGCCGATGATGAGGCCGAGCGCAACGCGGCGCTTCGCCCCCGATTCGAACGCGCTCGGTTCGAACGGCAGCTGCTCCATCTTGAGGCCGCGGGCCTCGAGGTCGGTGCGCGCCTGCTGCACCATGTTCTGCGTTTCCATCTCGACGAGCGCGCGGGGCAGCTCGATCGGCGTGCTGTCGTGCAGCGCCTGCAGCGCCTGGGCCTTGGTGCGGGTCTTGATGCGCTTGGCGACTTCGCGTTCGACGTTGGCCTTGATGTCGGCGCGCATCTTGTCGAGGTCGCCATCCTGCACGCCGAGGCCTTTTGCGAATTCAGCGTTGAGCTCAGGCAGCGACGGTGCTTCGACCTGGTTCACCGTAAGCGCGAAGGTTGCGGTTTTTCCCGCCACGTCCTTGCCGTGATAGTCCTCGGGAAACTTCAGGTCGAAGGATTTCGTTTCGCCCGCGGCCATGCCTTCAGCCGCGGCCTCGAACTCGGGCAGCATGCGGCCTTCGCCGAGCGCGAACCCGAATCCCTTCGCCGATCCGCCCTGGAAAGTCTCGCCGTCGATCTTGCCTTCGAAGTCGATCGTGAGCTTGTCGCCTTTCTGCGAGACGCGCCCCGGCGCGGCTGCGAAGGTGGTGCGCTGCTTGCGCAGGATTTCGAGCGTCTTTTCGATCTCGGCGTCGCCGACAGCGGCGATTGGACGCTCGATGGTCACCCCGCTCAGGTCCCCGGTCGTTACTTCCGGGTAGACCTCGAACGTGGCATTGAAGTCGAACGTCTTGTCGTTCTCGGCGTCGGCGCCTTCCTTGGTTACCGGCTCGATGCGCGGATTGCCGGCGACCTTGAGGTTCGCCTCCTTCACCGCGTCACTGAAGCGCTTTTGCAGCGCGTCGCCGATCACTTCGGACCGCACTTGCGGGCCGTACTGCCGCGCAACCAGCTTGAGCGGCACCTTGCCCGGCCGGAACCCGGCCATCTTCATGCCGCGCGCGAGTTTCCTGAGGCGCTCGCCGAACTGGCGCTCGACCTCGTCGACCGGCACCGACATCGACAGGCGCCTTTCGAGGGATCCCAGTGTTTCTACGTTTGCCGCCATTCGCTTTTTTCCTTACTTACGAAGAGTTCGCCGAATTACATCGCTTGGTTACAACGCTTGGTTACAACGCTGGGTTACAACGCTGGGCTACAACGCTTGGTGCGAAGGAAGGGACTCGAACCCCCACGCCGTGAGGCGCTGGAACCTAAATCCAGTGCGTCTACCAATTCCGCCACCCTCGCCGGGGGACACGTGCCGGACCGCGTTTGCCTGAGCGCGTTCAATATGGACGCATCTATACGACAATACACTTGGCGGCACACATAATTATACCCCAGAGAACCCCCGCTCCTTTTGCGCGCGCGGCCGGAAAACCCTTAATAATCACGCCCGTGTCTGCAGGCCACTACGAGAACTTCCCGGTCGCTTCGATGCTCGTCCCGGTCCGCCTGCGGGGCGCGGTCGTGGTCATTTACCGCTTCGCCCGGAGCGCCGACGACTTCGCTGACGAAGGCGACGCGCCGGCGGCCGAGCGTCTTGCAAGTCTCGACGCGTACCGTGAAGAACTCGACCGCATCGCTTCAGGTACTCCGCCGCAAACAAGCCTGTTCGACGACGTGGCAAGAATCGTGCGCGATCACACGCTGCCCTTGCAGCCCTTTTACGACCTCCTTTCGGCCTTCTCTCAGGATGTCGTCAAGACGCGCTATGCGAATTTCGAGGAGCTGACGGATTACTGCAGCCGTTCCGCCAACCCGGTGGGCCGTCTCATGCTGCACCTCTTCGAATCCGCCGACGCGCAAAGCATCGAGCGATCGGATGCGATCTGCACGTCTCTGCAGCTCATCAACTTCTGGCAGGACGTCGCGATCGACTGGCAGAAGGACCGCGTCTACCTGCCGCTCGAGGAGATGGCCCATTTCGGCGTGACCGAAGGCCACATCCGCGATGCTTTTTGCGATGACGCCTGGCGCGAGCTCCTGATCTTCCAGATGGACCGCACGCGCTCTCTGATGGCTGGCGGCGCACCGCTTGGCCGCACGCTTTCAGGGCGATTCGGTCTCGAGATCCGCATCACGGTGAAAGGCGGCCTCAGGATCCTCGACAAGCTCGAAGCGGCCAACTGCGATATGTTTCGCCACCGGCCGGTGCTTCGGTTGCACGACTGGCCCTTCCTTTTCCTGCGCGCGCTATGACGCCCGACGAATACTGCAAGGACAAGGCCGCTTCGAGCGGCTCCTCTTTTTATTACTCGTTCCTGTTCCTTTCGCCCGAGCGGCGCCGTGCGATCACCGCGCTGTACGCCTTCTGCCGCGAAGTCGACGATGTCGTCGACGAGACCGACGACGCGCAGCTCGCGCGCACCAAGCTCGCGTGGTGGCGAAACGAAGTAGCCAACCTCTTCGCCGGGAAGCCGCAGCATCCCGTCACGCGCGCGCTCGAACCCTCGCTGCAGCCGTTCGGGATCACTCAGGTGCGCCTCAACGAGATCATCGACGGCATGCAGATGGATCTGGACCAGTCGAGGTACCAGGACTTCAAGGGGCTGGAGAAATACTGCTATCACGTCGCCGGCGTCGTCGGCCTGCTGGCTGCGGGCATCTTCGGGTATCGCAATGCGGGCACGCTCGACTATGCGAAGAACCTCGGCATCGCCTTCCAGCTCACCAACATCATCCGCGACGTCGGCGACGACGCGCGCCGCAACCGCATCTACCTGCCGATGGACGAGCTGAAGTGCTTCGAAGTGCCGGCCCCGGACATCATCAACGCTCGTTACAGCGAGAACTTCACGCGGCTCATGCAATTCCAGGCCGAACGCGCCGAATCGTTCTATGCAAAGGCGTTCGCCGCGCTGCCGCCCGAAGACCGCCGCGACCAGCGGGCCGGGCTCATCATGGCGGCGATCTACCGCACCGTGCTCGAGGAAGTCCAAGCCGACGGATTCAAGGTGCTCTCGCAGCGCACTTCGCTCACGCCGATGCGAAAGCTCTGGATCGCGGTGCGCACGTGGCTGAGAACCTAGCCACTCCCGGCAGGACTACCGCGCGCCGCGTTGCGGTCGTGGGCGCCGGCTACGCCGGACTCGCCGCCGCGGTCACGCTCGCGCGACGCGGCGTGCAAGTCACCGTATTCGAGAGCGGGCCGGTAGCCGGCGGACGCGCGCGCCGCGTGATCACCGCGGGGCGCGCGCTCGACAACGGCCAGCACATTCTGATCGGCGCGTACACGGCTCTGCTCGGCATGATGCGCGAGGTGGGCGCCGACCCCGACAAACTGCTTTTGCGCATTCCGCTCGAGCTGCGCTATGCCGGGGGTTTCCGGCTTCGCACGCCGAAGCTGCCGGCGCCGCTGCACCTGGTCGCCGGCCTCGCCACCGCGAGCGGCCTGCCTATGCTCGAGCGTTTTGGCGCTGTGCGGTTCATGGGCGCCATCAAGCGCCGCAACTATCTCGTCGACGAAGAGATGACCGTTGCCGAGCTGCTCGAAGCCCACCGCCAGAGAGGCGCGATCGCGCGCTATCTGTGGGAGCCGCTTTGCGTCTCGGCATTGAACACGCTGCCGCACCAGGCCTCGGCCAACGCCTTCCTCGCAGTGCTTCGCGACAGCCTCGCAGGCAACCGGGCAGCGAGCGAACTGCTGATCCCTCGCGTCGACCTCACCGCGCTTTTCCCGGAGCCGGCCGCGGCGTGGCTGGCTGCGCGCGGCAGCGAAGTCCGCACAGGTTCGCCGGTTCGCAACCTGGACGCGCTGCGCGGCGAGTACGACCGCGTGATCGTCGCTGTGGGCCCGCACCACCTGGAGCCGCTGCTGCCGGGGCTCGCCTCGGGCTATACCTACCAGCCGATCTACACGATCTACCTCAAGTACCCGCCGGGGGTGAAACTGCCGCTCGCGATGCTCGGGCTTTCGCAGGGCGTGGTGCAATGGGCGTTCGACCGGGGACAGCTCGAAGGCGAGGCCGGCCTGATCGCCTGCGTGATCAGCGCGCAGGGCGACCACCAGCAGTTGACCTCGCGCGAGCTGGCCGAGACCTGCCATCGCGAGCTTGCCAGCGCGCTCCGAGCGCTTCCTTCCACGCTCGGTGAACTGCCGCGCCCTGAGTGGACGCAGGTGATCGCGGAGAAGCGTGCAACAGTGACTTGCGTGCCCGGCCTCGCGCGTTTTGGCCCCGAGACCTGGCTGCCCCATGTCTACCTTGCCGGCGACTATACCGACCCGGAATATCCGCCGACGCTCGAAGCCGCGGTGCTCTCGGGCATCAGGGCGGCGGGTCGGATTTGAGCGTGATGTACTGGTACCGATACATGAACTGGCAGGAGAGCAGCTCTGGATCTGGGTCGGGCGTTTTAATTGTTGCAAATTCGCCTAGAGCTCACGCAGTTTCGCCACCGCCTGGTCGACCCGCTCGACCGCGATGATCTCAAGCCCCGCGATCTTTCCCCTGGGCAGGTTCGCCTTCGGGACGATCGCCCGGGTGAACCCGAGCTTGGCGGCTTCCTTGAGGCGATCCTGCCCTCGCGGCGCCGGCCGCACCTCGCCGGCGAGCCCGACTTCGCCGAACGCGATCACCTTGCCCGGGATCGGCCGGTCGGTAAGCGACGACACGATCGCCATCATGACGGCGAGGTCTGCGGCCGGCTCGCCGATGCGCACGCCGCCCACGGCATTCACGAAGACATCCTGGTCGTAGCACGCGATGCCGGCATGCCGGTGAAGCACCGCAAGCAGCATCGCCAGCCGGTTCTGCTCCAGCCCCACCGACAGGCGGCGCGGATTCGGCGCATGCGAGGCGTCGACGAGCGCCTGGATCTCGACGAGCAGCGGCCGCGTGCCTTCGAGCGTCGCAAGCACGCACGCGCCGGCGACATCCTTCTCGTGGTGCGAGAGGAACAGCGCCGAAGGGTTCGACACGCCGCGCAGGCCCTTCTCGGTCATCGCGAAAACGCCGAGCTCGTTGACCGCGCCGAACCGGTTCTTGATCGCGCGCACCAGCCTGAAGCTCGAATGCGGATCGCCTTCGAAGTACAGCACCGTGTCGACGATGTGCTCCAGCACGCGCGGCCCCGCGATCGCGCCCTCTTTCGTCACATGGCCGATGATGATGAGCGCCGTGCCGCTGGACTTCGCGTGCCGCGTGAGTTGCGCCGCACACTCGCGGACCTGCGCGACCGAACCCGGCGCGGAGGTCAACGCTTCCGAATACAGCGTCTGGATCGAGTCGATGACCGCGACCTGCGGTTTGGAGGCATCGAGCACCGCGACGATGCGCTCGAGCTGGATCTCCGCGATCAGCTCGACATCGCCCGCGTCGAGCGCAAGGCGCGACGCGCGCAGCGCCACCTGCTCGGCCGATTCCTCGCCGGACACGTACAGCGTCCGGTGGCGCGGCGCGATCTCGGCCAGCGCCTGCAGGAAAAGTGTCGACTTGCCGATGCCGGGGTCCCCGCCGATGAGCACCACCTGCCCCGAGACCAGCCCGCCGCCAAGCACGCGGTCGAGTTCGCCGATTCCCGTGGCGAGGCGCTCGACTTCGCGGGTTTCGATATGGGCCAGGCGCATGGGCTTCGCGACCGCCGCGCCATTGCCGCTGCCCTTGCCGGCCGTCGAAGCATAGCGATGCGAAGACGGCTTGCCCTCGGCCGCGGTTTCCTGGAGCGTGTTCCCGGCGCCGCACGAGGGACAGATCCCGAACCACTGCAGCGCCGTCGCGCCGCACTCGCTGCACACATAGACGGATCGCGCTTTCGCCACCTAGGGGATTTCCACCACGGGCACGCGCGCGGCAAGGCCGCACAGCAGTTCATAGGACAGGGTGCCCGCAGAGGCGCCCACCTCGTCGGCCGACAGGCCCTCTCCCCACATGGTCACCGGCGTGCCGATATACGCCTCGGGCAGCGCAGTGATGTCCACGCAGATCATATCCATCGACACGCGTCCCACCGTGCGCGTGCGCTCCCCGTTCACGAGCACCGGCGTGCCCGACGGCGCAGAGCGCGGGTACCCGTCGGCGTAGCCGCAGGCAACCACGCCGATCGTCATCTCTTCGGTCGCCTCGAACCCGAAACCGTAGCCGACGCGCTCGCCCGCCTGCAGGTTCTGCAGCGCGATGATCTCGGTCTTCAGCGTCATCACCGGCCGCAAGTCGAGCGCTTCGGCCGTCTGGTCGGCGAAGGGCGAGCACCCGTAGAGCATGATGCCGGGCCGGATCCAGTCGGCATGCGTCTGCGGGAAACGAAGCACGGCGGCCGAATTGGCCATCGAGCGCGGCGCCTGCATCGGCTGGGTCATGCTGTTGAACCACTCGAGCTGGCCGGCCACGCCCGAGGCGCCATCGGCATCCGCGAAGTGCGTCATCAGCGTCACCGAGCGGATCTGCTCGTGGCTATGCAACGCGTTCCACCCGATGCGCACGTTGTCCACCGTGAAGCCCAGCCGGTTCATGCCGCTGTTGACCTTGAGATAGGCGTCGATCGGCTTGGGCAGCGCCGTCTTCTCGAGGATCTCGATCTGCTCAATGTTGTGCACCACGGGCGTCAGGTCGTACTCGGCGAGCAGCGCCACGTCCCGCGGCTTGAAGAAGCCCTCGAGCAGCAGGATCGGCTTTCGCACGCCCTGCAGCCGCAGCCGGATGGCCTCCTCGAAATCGAGCATGGCGTAGCCGTCGGCCGCCTCCATCGCGCGGGCCGCCGCGACCAGGCCGTGCCCGTACGCGTTGGCTTTGACCACCGCCCACACTTTGGAATTCGGCGCGCACTTGCGTGCTACGCCCAGATTGTGCGCGAGCGCCGAGGCCTTGATCGTCGCTGATATCGGGCGTGGCATCGGCTAGTGCTCCGCGCCCGCGCGCAGCTTTTCCTTGGCGAACTCGATGAACGTGTTCGCAAGGCGCGAGCGGAATTTTTCTTTTGGGTACACCACGGAGAGCGGACGCATGAGCCGCGGTTCGAGCGGGATCGCCGCAAGCTGCCCGAGCTCGATTTCCTTCGAGACGGTGGAGCGCGACATGATTGCAAAGCCAAGGCCGGTGCTCACCAGCCCCTTGATCGCTTCAGGACTCCCGAGCTCCATGACCGTATCGAGGCTGTCCGGACGGATCCCGGCCGCCTGCAGGTACTTGTCGGTGACTTCACGCGTGCCCGAGCCCGGCTCGCGGCTGACGAACGCGTGCTTGAGCAGTTGCCTCGGCGTGACGGCCTCGAGTTGCGCAAGCGCATGACCGGGCGCGCACAGCACCTGCAGCTCGTCGTCGGCGCAGAAATCCGAAATCAGCGTCGGCAGGTGCGAAGGCGCTTCGATGAAGCCGAGGTCGAGCGTGTATTCGGCCACCCGGCTCTCCACGGTTTCGGAATTGGCGACGATGAGCCGCGGCAGCACCTTCGGGTAGCGCGCCCGGAATTCCCCCAGCACCTGCGGGAGGAGGAATTCCGCGATCGTCATGCTTGCGCCGATCAGGAGCGCGCCCGCGACTTCACCGGTCATCTCCTTGAGGCGCGTGTCGAGCTCGGCCGACAGGCCCAGGATCCTCTCGGCATAGTCGAGCACGATGTCCCCGGCGGGGGTAAGCGCGATGCGTCCGTGGCCCCGGTCGAACAGGCGCGTGCTGAAATGCTCTTCGAGCTGCTTGATCTGGAACGTGACTGCCGGCTGGGTCATAAAGAGCGCCTCGGCGGCCTTTGTGAACGAGAGCTGCCTAGCCACCGCATGAAACACCTGGAGACGCCGGTCCGCCATCGCTTGGGCTCTTGTTTATGAATCCGCTTATTCAAGCATAAATCGCAGTTCAAGAATATCTTATGGCTCCACCCCATTGGGTAAAAAGCGATTTTTGGTGCCGCCGTGCTATAAAGCCGCCTGCAATTCCAAGGAGAATGACCGGGCGCGCCCAAGGGCTGTCCGGCACAGCAGAAGCGTATGAGCCTGGGTTTCTACATCATCATGGCGGCGCAGTTTTTTTCGTCGCTCGCCGACAATGCCCTGCTCGTCGCAGCCATCGCGCTGCTGTTCCAGTCAGACTCGCCCGCGTGGCTCACGCCGTACCTCAAGTTCTTCTTCGTCATTTCCTACGTCATCCTGGCGCCGTACGTCGGTGCTTTCGCGGACCGGCTGCCCAAGGGCCAGGTCATGCTCGTGAGCAACACGATCAAGATCGTGGGCTGCGCGATGATGCTGTTCAACGTGAATCCGCTGATCGCCTACGCCATGGTGGGCCTGGGCGCCGCGGCGTACTCGCCGGCCAAGTACGGCATCCTCACCGAATACCTCCCCCCAACACGCCTGGTCATCGCCAACGGCTGGATCGAGGGGCTTACGGTGACTTCGATCATCCTCGGCACAGTGCTCGGCGGGATACTGATCAACGCCCGCGTTTCCGGGCTGCTGCTGAACCTCGACATGCCCTACATCGAAACGGGTATCGACACCCCGGCCGAAGCGGCCATTACGCTCATCGTGTTCATTTATGCGCTGGCAGCTTTCTTCAACCTGTACGTCCCCAATACCGGCGTTCCGCTCAAGAAACTGCCGCCCAACCCGATCGACACCCTTACGGACTTTTATTCGTGCTTTCGCAGGCTGTGGGCCGACAAGCTCGGACAGATCTCGCTCGCGGTGACTACGCTCTTCTGGGGCGCCGGGGCCACGCTGCAGTTCATCGTCATCGAGTGGGCGCGGCATAACCTGGGCTTCGACCTGTCGCGCGCCTCGATCCTGCAGGGCGTGGTGGCTTTCGGCATCGCGCTCGGCGCAGTGATCGCTTCGTCTCGCGTAAAGCTGCATCAATCGGTGCGCGTGATCCCGCTCGGCATCGCGATGGGGCTCATCGTCCCCTTCATGGTCATGGTGCACTCCATCTGGGTCGCCATACCGCTGATGATCCTGATCGGCGGCCTGGCCGGGTTCTTCGTCGTGCCGATGAACGCGCTCCTGCAGCATCGCGGCCACAACCTCATGGGCGCGGGCCGCTCGATCGCCGTGCAGAACTTCAACGAGAACTCCTCGATCCTGCTGATGATCGCCTGCTATTCGCTGATGCTCGCCAGCGGCGTATCGATCACCTGGATCATCATCCTGTTCGGACTCTTCGTCGCCGGCACCATGGCGATAGTGCAGCGCTGGTTCACGCTGAACAAGTTGCGCCACGCGACCGAGATCAACCGCCTGCTCGAGATCGCCAAGTCCGAGAAGCACTGAGGCGCGTTAGAGCACGACGGGCGTGTCAGGCAACTCGTTCGGGTTTTCGCCGCCCGGCGGGAAATGCGTGGCGATGAGGTCGCTGATGGCCTCGACCCCGAAGATCGCCCCGGCTTCGAAGCGGCCGGCGGCAAAGGCCGATTGCATCTCCCGGCAGATGGCGTCCCAGGCGGCCGCGCCAACGCGCGCGTGGATGCCCCGATCGGCCACGATCTCGACCCGCCGGTCGGCGAGCAGGAGGTAGATCAGCGCGCCGGCATTGTCTTCCGTGTCCCAGATGCGCAGCTGGCTGAAGAGATCGATCGCACGCTCATGCGCAGTGCGTCTGGCGAGGAAAGGCATGAGCGGCAGCCCGCCTTCGACCACGAAGCGCAACTCCCCGCGATGGCGCTGCTCCTGCCTGGCGATTGCGCTCTCGATCGCCTTGAGCGCGCTGCGCGGAAACGCCCGCTGCACGGCGAAATCGTCCAGGAAAAGGTGCTTGATCCAGCGCATCGCCTACCAGCTCCCCGAGGAGCCGCCTCCGCCAAAACTGCCGCCGCCCCCGCCACCCCAGCTGGAACCGCCGCTCGACCCGCCGAAGTCGCCGCCACCGGTGGAGAACCCACCCGATCCCGGCGCCCAGCGCCCGGTATTCATCAGCGTCAGCAGGAATGCGATGAAGGCGGCGATGCCCGCAATGCCGATGCTGAACAGCACCCACCCTGCGACGCCGGCGAGCACTCCGGTGGCCACAGCCCCGGGGAAACGGCCGAGCATCGCGCGCAGGGCCGCGCCGCCGATCAGGATGAAAAGGAATACGGGGATCATGAATTCGAACGGATCCCGGCCGCCGGATTTGGATGTCGAGGAAACCGATGCGCCCGCAGCCGGCGGCGGCAGCTTTTCGCCGTCGATGAGCTTGACGATCCGGTCCAAGCCGTCGGAAATCCCGCCGTAGAAGTCCCCGGTCTTGAATTTAGGCGTGATGACTTCGCTGATCACGCGCTTGGCGATCGCGTCCGGGATCACGCCTTCGAGGCCGTAACCGACTTCGATCCGCAGGCGCCGGTCGTCCTTGGCGACCACCAGGATCACGCCGTCATCGGTGCCTTTGCGCCCGATCTTCCACGCTTCGGCCAGGCGGATCGAGTACTGCTCGATCTCCTCGGGCTTGGTCGAGGCCAGCATAAGCACCGCGACCTGGCTGCCCTTGCGCACCTCGAAGGCGCCGAGCTTCTGCTCGAGCGCGCCTTTCTGCTCCGCAGTCAGCGTGTTGGTGAGGTCCGTGACCCGCGTCTTGAGCGAGGGGATCGGGACGTCCGCGCCGGCCGCGGGAACGAAGGCGAGACCCGCGGCGGTTAGAACGACCGCCAGCGCCGCGAGCCAGCGTCGAAGCATCCTTTACTTCGCCGGCGCCGGGGCAGGCACGACCGAAGGCGCGGGCTTTCCGAAATCCACTTTAGGCGCGACCGAGATCTCTTTCTCGTTGGCGACCGTGAAATTGGGTTTGGGCTTGTAGCCGAAGATCATCGCCGTCAGGTTGTTCGGGAACGTGCGCACCGAGACGTTGAAGGCCTCGACCGCCTTGATGAAGCGGCCGCGCGCGACGGTAATGCGGTTCTCGGCGCCTTCGAGCTGCGAAGCCAGGTCCCGGAACGCCTCGGTGGCCTTGAGCTGCGGGTATTGTTCCGCAACCACCAGGAGCCGGGATAGCGCGCTGGAGAGGCTCGCCTGCGCTTTTTCGAAATTGGCAAGCGCGGCCGGGTCGTTCAGGACCTCGGGCGTGACCTTGAGCTGGCCGACCGAAGCGCGCGCGTTCACGACCGCCTCGAGCGTCGATTTCTCGAAGTCGGCGGCGCCCTTGACCGTGTTGACCAGGTTGGGGATCAGGTCGGCCCGGCGCTGGTAGTTGTTGACCACCTCGGCCCAGGAGGCGGTGACGGCCTCGTCCAGGCGCTGGAACTCGTTGTAGCCGCATCCCGACAGCGAGAGCGTCGCAAGCAAGGCCAGGAAAAGTTTACGCATCGGGGGACTCCAGTAAGTTGCGGGCACGGTCCAGCTGAGTAGGGCTGTGTTGCGGGCTGTGTTGTGGGCTATGTCGGGGCCGCACCGCCTTCTTGCAAGCCCCCCATCGTGCGGGCCGCGAAAAGCAGATCCTGCCAGGACTTCGCCTTGTCGGCCGGCGTGCGAAGCAGGTACGCCGGATGATAGGTCACTATAAGCGGCACGCCCTGATACGTATGTACGCGGCCTCGCAAACTGGCAATCGATGCGTCGGTGGCCAGCAGCGTCTGCGCGGCGAACCGTCCCATCGCCACGATCAGGCGCGGCTTGATCAGCGCTACCTGCCGCTGCAGGTGCGGCGAGCACTGCGCGACTTCGGCGGGCTCCGGGTTGCGGTTGCCCGGTGGCCTGCACTTGAGGACGTTTGCAATATATACATTGTCATTGCGCGCAAGGCCGATCGCCACCAGCATCGCGTCCAGCAGCCGGCCGGCCGGTCCGACGAAGGGTTCGCCTTTCTGGTCCTCCTCCGCGCCGGGGGCTTCGCCCACCAGCAGCCAGTCGGCATTTTCGTCGCCAACGCCGAACACCGTTTGCGCGCGCGACTTGTGGAGGCCGCAGGCCGTGCAGGACGGCACCGCGGCCTCGAGGTCGGGCCACTCCATCTTCGCGATGCGCGATTCGCGTGCGACGGATGGTGTCTGCGCAGAAGCGTCCGGTCCCTCCGGTACGGGGGGAACGGGTGAATTTACCTTTCCCCCTGTTCCCGTCTTTCCGCGGGTTTCGCCCTTCGCCCTCCAGAGGGGCGAAAACCCCATCTCGCGAAGGATGGTTTCGCGGCGGGTGGTCATAGGTCGATGGTCAGCACGAGCGCGTCTTCGCGCCCGACATGCGCCGGGTAATAGCCGTGCCGCTCGGCGATCCGCCGGAAACCGGATTTCTCATACAGCGCGATGCCCGCGAGGTTGCTCGGCCGTACTTCGAGGAACAGGTGCCGCGCGCCGTTCTCGCGCGCAATCCGCAAGGTCTCGCGCAGCAGCGCGGTTCCCAGCCCCTGACGGTGCCGGCTTCCGGAAACGCTGAGGTTGAGCAGGTGCGCTTCGCCCACTGCAATCATGAGAATGGAGTAGCCGACGAGCTCGGGCCCGAAGCGGTGCGTGCGGCAGTGGTAACCCGCATTCAGGGAGTCGATGAAATTGCCGCGCGTCCAGGGGTGCGAATACACCGCGCGTTCGATTTCGATCACTTCCTCGAGATCGCCGGTGGCCATCTTCGCAAACCGCGGCTCGTGCTTGAGCACTGCGCTCATCTGTCCCTCGCCTGCTCGGCTGTCGTCAACGCCACCTTGTCGCGGATGTAGTGCGGCTGCGCCAGCGCTGCATCGACGCCCTCGCCCGCGGCGAACCGCGGTGCGGCCAGCCTGGCCACCGCAACCGCGCTCGGGCGGATGTCGGGCGCGATGCGCTTGCAGGCTGAAGCAAGGCGCGGTTGGAGCGACGCGCGGTAGATCGCGAAACCGCTGCCGCATCCGAGCCAGCCGCTTCCTTCGGGCACGTCCACCTCATCCGGCGCAACACAGGCCGCGGGCAATGCCTGCGTCCATTTGCCGCCCGCTTTTTCGAACGCCGCATAGTACACC